>Ga0326597_10000112_pt1 | contig 142983 bp, 131 predicted proteins | sample RVTome_12_FD_203789 | JGI IMG/M metagenome (GOLD analysis project Ga0326597, IMG submission 203789) | Soil microbial communities from uranium-contaminated site in the Upper Colorado River Basin, Wyoming, United States - RVT100D185 | ecosystem: Environmental > Terrestrial > Soil > Contaminated... | reverse complement strand
GCATGCGCCCTTCGAGCCGGCCGAGACGCAGCGGATCGGCGGATTGAAGGGCACGACGGTTCGTCGGCGCCGCGACCCGGATCCAGGCGTCGGTCCGTCGAATCTCGGCGAGTTCCTGGGCGGGCGGGCTCTCCAGATAGCGATCCGAGGCGCACTCGACCAGGTCCTGCATCAGCTCGGGGTAGGCGAGGTGCAACAGCGGCTCCGCCTCACGCTCGAGCGTGCCACGAACCAGCGCCCGGGCGAGCTCGACGGCAGGCGATTCGACGTTGATCGACACGACGTCGCCCGGAGCGACCTCCGTGCAGTAGTCGAGGAGCACTTCGGCGTATCGGCGGATCACGGCTGGTTCCATGAACCCCGAGGATACCCGCGGTACGCTGCCGAGGTGTCCGACGAACGTCTCCAGAAGTGGTTGGCTCGTAGCGGCGCGGCCCCGTCGAGGCGCAAGGCGGAGGCCCTGATCGAAGCCGGTCGCGTGACCGTGGCTGGCGAAGTAGCCACGCTCGGCACGCGCGTGCCGCCGGAAGCCGAGGTACTGCTCGACGGGAGCCGGGTCGTGCGCAGTAGGAACCTGCTGGTGTTGGTGCTGCACAAGCCGGCAGGAGTGCTGAGCACCACGCACGACCCTCACGGCCGGCAGACGGTGATGGGGCTGGTGCCGGCAGCGCCCGGCCTTCATCCCGTCGGGAGGCTCGACCTGGACAGCGAAGGTCTACTGCTTCTCAGCGACGATGGCGAGCTCACGCTCCGCCTGACCCACCCGCGTTACGGCCACGGCAAGCGTTACCGGGTCTGGTGCGAGGGAGGGACGATCGACGAGTCGACGCGCCGGCGCCTTCTGCACGGTGTCGAACTGTCGGACGGGCCGGCGCGAGCCGTCCAGGTAGGCGCAGCGCCCGGCGGAGCCTGGATCGAGCTTGGCGAGGGACGCAAAAGACAGGTACGACGCATGTTCGACGCCGTCGGAAGGCCGGTCACCAGGCTGCTTCGGACGCGCGTCGGACCGGTCGATCTTGGCGATCTCGCGCCGGGCGCCTGGCGCGAAGCCACCCCCGAAGAGCGCGAGGCGCTCCGGTATGATCCGAGCGTGACCGACCCGAAGGCCTGAAGCCGCGGGGATCGTGCTCGACGCGGGAGGCAGCATGAACGACAGCACCATCTTTACGCCCGGAGCGGGCAGCGTGCAACTCAGCGAGGCAACGATCCGCTCCCGCGTCGCCGAGCTAGGGGCCAGCATCTCCCGCGACTACCAGCGCCAGCCACTGCACCTCATCTGCGTGCTCAACGGGGCGTTTTTGTTCATGGCCGACCTGGTGCGCGCCATCGACCTGCCGCTGTCGCTGGACTTCTTGTCGGTGTCGAGCTACGGCAGTCGCACCGAGTCGTCGGGCGAAGTCCGACTCGTCAAGGACCTCGATCAGAGCCTCAAGAACAAACACGTGCTGTTGGTCGAGGACATCGTCGACACGGGACTGACTATGCGCTACCTGCTTCGCTACCTAGAAGGGCGCGACCCGCTATCGGTAAAGGTCGTGAGCCTGCTGAGCAAACCGTCGCGCCGCACGGTCGAGGTGCGCATCGACTACCTGGGCTTCGAAATCGACGACGCCTTCGTGTACGGCTACGGACTCGACGTCGACCACCGCCACCGCAACCTTCCGTTCGTCACCAGCATGTCGGCCGCCGAGGCGGAGAAGCTCGGCGAGTGAGACATTCGTTCGGCCCGCTACGCCAGTCTGGACCGAAGGTACGCACCGTTTTCACGATCCTGGCGGCGGTCCTGCTGGTCGGGTTGGGGATCGGCCAGGCTTGGCGGGACACGACCCCACCGTCGCTGTGGACAGAAGCGCCCGAGCGACTCGCCGCCGGGCAGCGGTTCGAGCTGTTCCTCAGCGCCGACGAACCGGTGACCTATAGGATCGTCTACGGAGCGGCCACCGTCGAGGCGGTCGAGCAGCAGTTCACCGTAGCGCTCATCGCCCAGCCCGGCGACACCTCTATCCGCATTTCAGCCATCGACGGTGCGGGCAACGCCAGCCACGTCGAGCTGCGAGTCGAGGGCGTCGTCGTACCCCAAGCCACGATCGGCGTGCCTGACGCGCTGAAGCCCGGCTCGGCGTTTACCGTCACCGTACGCTTCGAACCAGACGACGCGCCCGCTGAAGTCGGGAGCCTGTCGATCGACGGTGCGCCGGCGACCGTGTCGTCGGAGGGCGCACTGCACTACGCCATCGGGGCGGTACCGCTGGTGCTGGGCCCCGGGTCGGCGCGTATCGAGCTGAGCTGGAGCGATGGGCTGGGGCGTGCACATACGCTGATCGAGCCGGTCGCCTACGCTGCCCTCGACGAGGAGGTCGAGGAACTCCGCATCGCCGCATCCACGCTTGCTCTGGTCACGCCGGACGGGCGGGAGCTGGAGGCGGCTGCGCTCGACGCGGCCAAGGCCGACGCCAACCACCCGCCGCGCTGGACCGCGCCGTTCATCATGCCGGTCCCCGGCCACGGCACATCGGCTTTCGCGAGTCCACGTCGCTACGCCCCCGGAGGGCGCGTGAGTTTCCACGAGGGCGAGGACCTCGCCGCACCCTCCGGCACGCCGATCCTCGCGACCAACGACGGCGTCGTGCTGTTGTCCGGCAGCTTCCCGATCAAGGGAGGCATGACCGTGATAGACCACGGCTCCGGCGTCACCAGTCGCTACTATCACCAGTCGAGCACCGCCGTGACCGCCGGCCAGAGCGTCGTGCGTGGCGAGGTCATCGGTGCGGTCGGTAGTACCGGCCTGTCGACCGGACCGCATCTCCACTGGGAGATGCGGGTGGGGGAGCGGCCGACCGACCCGCTCGCCTGGGTCGGTCGGGTCCGTCCGTGAGCAGGTCGACGGGCATCACGCTGGCCGCAGGGTTGACCTACTCGGCCATGGCCTTGGCGCTCCTGGCCGGACCGTCCGGAGGCGCTGGGGCCCAGGAGGCGGTGCAGGAGCGCACCGTCCAAGCTCCAGACGGCACTTTCGCCGCGCCGCCGGAGGAGGGTGTCTGGTACGAGATCTTCGTCCGCTCCTTCCAGGACAGCGATGGCGACGGGATCGGCGACCTGGCCGGCGTGACCCGACGTCTCGACTACCTGGCCGAGCTCGGCATCGACGGCATCTGGCTGACGCCGATTCACCCGGCTGCCAGCTATCACGGCTACGACGTGCTCGACTACTTCGCGATCGCGCCCGAATACGGCACCGTCGCAGAGCTGCGGACGCTGGTGTACGAAGCTCACGCCCGCGGGATCCGAGTGATTCTGGACTTCGTGCCGAACCACACCGCCCGGGAGCACCCTTGGTTCCAAGCCGCTCTGAGCGGCGACCCAGCGGCGCGCTCACGCTACGTCTGGCGCGACGACGACCCAGGCTGGGTTGGGCTCGGGGGCTCCGCCTGGCACCCGGCGGGGGACGAATACTACCTTGGTCTGTTCCACGCCGGCATGCCGGACCTGAACTATGAGAGCGCCTGGGTGCGCGAGGAGATGCGCCGCATCCTGAGCTTCTGGCTCGAGCTGGGCATCGATGGCTTTCGCGTCGACGCCGTCCAGCACATCGTCGAAGGCGAGGACGGCACCATCGCCGGCACCGCTGCGACGCTCGCGTGGCTGCGCGAGCTGCAAGCCTGGCTGCGGGCGACCGCAGCGCACGCGTTTCTGTTGGGGGAGACCTACGCGCTCAGCGCTCATGTGGTGGCCGCATACCATCGCGACGGCGATCTGGACATGAGCCTGGACTATCCCGGGTGGTCGGCGTTGCTGGCCGCCCTGTCGCAACGAAGCGCGGGACCGCTGGAGCTGGCACTCGAGCAGGACGACCGTCTCTACCCAGCGGGTGCCGCACGCGCCCGATTCTCGGCGAACCACGACCAGATCCGGCCAGCAACCACTCTGGGCCTCCTGCGCCGCGACGAGGCACGGCTCGGGCTGATCGCCGAGTTGCTGACGACGCTGCCCGGTACGCCGCTGCTCTACTACGGCCAGGAGATCGGTCTTCCCAACGGTCCCGGCCAGCGTGACGAACAGAAGCGCACGCCGCTGACGTGGGACGCCGGACCGGGCAGAGGGTTTTCCGAGGGGCGACCGTGGATCGCGTTCTCGACGGAGGACGACGGCATTACCGTCGCCGCTCAGCGCGAGGATCCAGACTCGCTGTGGAGCCGCTACCGGCAGGCGATCGCACTGCGCCACGCGAGCCCGGCGTTGACGCGTGGCTCCACCACGGTGCTAGCGCCGGAGGCGCATTCGCTGCTGGCGTTCACTCGCCAGGTCGAGGGCGAACGACTGCTGGTCGTCGCCAATTTCGCGACGCGCCCCGCAACGTTACGCCTCGTCGAGCGTCCGGCAGAGGCGGTCGCGACGCTGTTGGGCGAACCTGTCGGGCCGGGCGACTGGGAGGTGCCGGGGCTGGGCATGAGGGTGGTTCGACTCGACTCCGGTGGCCCCTGACGACCGGTGATATCCTCGGTCCTCATGGACACGAATCCCGGTGCAGAGCCTTCGTCGGCCACTTCTATCGCCGAGCCCGCCCGACCGCGCGTGTTTTCGGGCGTTCAGCCGAGCGGCGACCTGCACCTCGGCAACTACCTGGGCGCGTTGCGGCAGTGGGCGCTGCACCAGCATGAACGCGACAACGTCTTCTGCGTCGTCGACCTGCACGCGTTGACCGTCCCCGAGGAGATCGACCCGGCGACTTTGCGTGAGCAGAGCCGCAAGGTCGCCGCCCTCTACCTCGCGTGCGGGATCGATCCCGACGAGAACGTCGTGTTCGTTCAGTCGCACGTTCGCGAGCACGCAGAGCTCACCTGGCTCCTCAACTGCACCACCCCGCTAGGATGGCTGTACCGCATGACGCAGTTCAAAGCCAAGAGCGAAGGTCGCGACTCTATCTCGACTGGCCTGCTGGACTACCCGGTGTTGCAAGCGGCCGACATCCTGCTCTACGACACCGACGTGGTGCCGGTCGGCGAAGACCAGGTTCAGCACATCGAGCTCACCCGCGACATCGCGCAGCGCTTCAACCACCTGTTCGGCGACGTCTTCCGCCTCCCGACGGCGGTCGTTCCGAAGAGTGGTGCACGGGTGATGGGTTTCGACGATCCGGAGGTCAAGATGTCGAAGTCGATCGCCCGCGAGCGTGAACGGCATGCCGTGCAACTGTTGGACGACGAAGCTCACATCGTCAAGACGGTGATGAGCGCCGTGACCGACTCCGGGCGAGAGACGCGTTTCGAGCATGCCGGTCCGGGTGTTCGGAACCTGCTCGTAATCCTGCACAGCCTTCGCGGCGAGGCGATGTCCGAGATCGAAGCGCGCTTCGAAGGCAAAGGTTATGGGGACCTCAAAAAGGCCACACTCGAGGCGATCCTCGACACGGTCACGCCGATCCGTGAGCGCTACCACGCCTACGCTTCCGATCCCGCCACGCTCGACGCGATCCTCGCCGACGGTGCCGAACGGGCACGCGAGCGCGCCTCGAAGACGCTCGCGCGGGTGCAAAGCGCTCTCGGGGTGGGAACCTGACCGGCCGGCGGGGCAGCTGGGCAGGACGCCAGCAGTCGGAGCAGGGCCGGTGAGCCTGCTGTTCCTCTTCGTCGATGGCGTTGGGCTCGGCGTGGACGACCCCGCTGTGAACCCGTTCGCCGCAACCGCAACCGAGAACCTCGACGCACTGGCTGGAGGGTCGTGGAGTGCGCCCCACCTCCGGTCCGCAGCGGGGCAGCTGCTCGCTTCGCTCGACGCCACGCTCGGGATCGAGGGCCGGCCACAGTCGGCGACCGGCCAGAGTGCCTTGATCAGCGGCCGAAACGCCGCCGCCCTGATGGGCGGGCACTACGGACCTTGGCCCGGACCTACCCTAAAGCGGTTCCTTGACGACGACCAGCTGTTCCAGTGGGCAACGAGCTGCTTCGGAGAGGACGCCGCCGCCTGGGCGTCCGCCTTCCCGCCGGGGTTCTTCGCGGCGCTAGAGAGTGGCCGCATCCGACTGAACGCTCTCGCCTACGCAGCTCGTAGCTGCGGCGTACCGCTTCCCGAACTTGACGCCTACCGACGCGGCGATGCGGTGGCCGCCGACCTCGACGGTGCCTACTTCGCCTCGACCGGCGTCGAGCCGCCGGGCGGTCACCGCGCCGGTCCGGCCGGTGCCGAGAGGGCCGGTGCGCGCCTGGCAGAGTTGGCGTCGCGACGCCCGTTCACCTTCCTTGACGTGTGGATTACCGACCGTGCCGGCCATCGCGCCGACCTGGGCGAGGCGGCCGAGCTGGTCGCAAAACTGGACGCTTTCGTGGGAGGGACGTTGGCGGCCCGCCGGCCGGGCACCACCGTGCTGCTGTGCAGCGACCACGGCAATCTCGAAGACTTGCGGCACGGACGGCACACGCGGGCGCGCGTACCGTTGCTGGTCGAAGGGCCGCAGGCGGAGCGGTTCGCTGGCGCAGCGTCGCTGCTTGACGTGGCGCCGGTAGTCAGGTCGCTATGGGCGAGTGGCGGCAGCGGCGTTCCAGGCGAGGACGAGCCGACGGGCTAGATGAGCAGGACCACGGCCTCGTACCAAGCGCCGACAAGCAGCAGCAGCGCGGCCCATGGGAGCATCGCTGCAAGCTTGCGGTAGCCGTTGCCGAGCTCGCTCAGACCGCCGCGCACCAGGGTGGCGATCAGCATTCCACCTCCGGCTACGACCAGGAAGTAGGCGGTGAACTCGATCAGGAATAGGACCGCCACGAACGCGAGTTGCGGCAGCGAGCCGAGTCCGAGTACGCCGAACGCCGTCGATTGCGCCAGGAACGAGGCTCCCGCGATCAGGTAGGCGGGCACACCCAGCAGCAGGGCGCTTCCGAACAGCACCGTCAGGGTGACGACGAAGAAGTTCTGATAGAAGATCGCCAACGCTGTCCGCGCTACGTCGCCGCTGGCCAGCGCGGCGTTCGCCCCGACCTGGTCGAGGGTCGTACCGAGCACCACCAGCACCGCCTGCTCGCAGGAGTCGGGAAGCTGCGCGCCCGACCACAGCCCCAGGGCCACGATCGCCCAACCCCCCAGCATCGTCAGCGTCACCAGTCTGCGGTGCGTCCGCACCGCAGCGCGGCCCGCCGCTAGCCAGCGGCGCAGCGGCGATGGACGGAACAGCCCCAGCACCACCAGCAGGGAGGCGAGCACGAACCCGATCCCCGCCTGGCGCGACTGTAGCCACGGGCGTCCGCCGCTAGAGGGGAGCTGGAAGCCGACCCTGTCGACGCGCCAGGCATCGCCGTCGCGGACCAGGGTGGCCTCGGCCACCTCCAAGCGATCGGGCGGCACCTCGGCTGCGTAGGTGAAGCGCTTTCGATCCTCGCTGTCGGTGGCGCGTTCGCGCCGATCTGTCAGGTCCACGACCGTCCCGGTCGGGGGTGGCGGTGCGGTGATCAAAGCGGGCAGCTCACGGCAGACCGCGTCTGCGTCCATCTGCCCGAGTTGGCTGAGCGTAAGAGTCTCGCTCGCCAGCCACGCTTCGACCGCCTGGTCGGCGAGGCGTCCCGGGTCGTCGCCGCGAAGCGCGGTCGGTCCGCTACGGACCACCGGAGTCTCGAACGTCGCCTCCTGCGCGTGCACGCTTCCGAAAACGGTCAGGACGAGTAGCAGCAGTAACGGTCCGCCCGCGACGAGGGTACGGGGTCGAGCGGTCGGGTAAGGGGAACGTCGAAGCCTCATCAGGATGCGCCAAGCATAGCCCAGCGGAAGCGTCCAGCACGGCCGTGAGCCATCCAGGTTGGTACGATTCCGCCATGAAACCGTGGGCTTGGGCCTGGAACGCTGCATGGCGAACCGTTCGAGGTGTCCACCCCGAGTTGGTTCGGCCCGACGACGCTTGGGCCGAACGGCTACTGCCTGAGGCCGAACGGGGCCTGTACCTGCGCATGGACCCGCGCGACCGCGACCACGCCGTTCGCGTCGCCCGCACGCTGCTGAAGCGCCATCCCGATGCTCCCGACGAGGTGGTTCGCGGCGCCCTGTTGCACGACGTCGGCAAGAGCGTTCGACGTTACCGGGTCGGTGAGCGAATCCTCGTCCACCTCGTCCGCGCCGCACCTCCCCCTCCGGTCCCACAGCGCGGCGGGCTGCTGGGCGCACGACAGACAGCCGCGCATCACGCGGTCTACGGTGCGCGGATGATCCGGGAGGCGGGTGGCGCCCAGCGGGTGGCCGAGTTGGTGGCGCGCCACGAGCGTCCGACCGACGACGCTCACGCAGCCTGGATCCGCGACGCTGACCGCCGCACGTGAGCACGGCACGCCACGAGGAATCCGCGACCGCGACGTTGTTCGCCAGGCAACGATTCGGCATTCTGCCTGGACTGGACCGGGTGCGGGCGCTACTGGCCCGCTTGGGCGGGCCACAAGCCGCGTTCGAGACGGTGCTGATCGCCGGTACCAACGGCAAGGGCGGAACGGTCGCGCACCTGACCGCAATGCTGCGCGCTAACGGCCGAGGTCCGGTCGGAGGCTTCACGAGCCCGCACCTCACCGATCCGGGTGAACGGATCGCGGTCGACGGCGCGTCGCTCGAGCCGGCGACTTTCGAGGCGCTGGCCGCGGAGGTCCTGCCTCACGCCGACGCCGTCGAGGCCACTTTTTTCGAAGTCGTCACCGCGATGGCCTGCCTGCATTTCGTACGGGCAGGGGTGGTCAGAGCCGTGTTCGAGGTGGGGCTCGGAGGCCGCTGGGACGCGACCAACGCGCTCGAGCCGGTCGCGTGCGGCATCGCCTCGATCGCGCTCGATCACCAGGAGATCCTCGGTCGGACGCTTGCGGAGATCGCCCGGGAGAAGGCCGGAATCCTTCGACCCGGCGTGCCGGCGTGGAGCAGCGCCCGCGGCGCAGCTGCGGATGCCCTGCGCGAGAGCGCCAGATCGGTGGGCGCACCGCTGCAGTTGCTCGGGTCCGACGCCGAGCTGTTCCGTGACGACCTGGCGTTCGGGGGATCGCAACTCGAGCTTCGTGCAGCCGGCGCGCCGCCGCTGTCTTTGCGGACCTGCCTGGTCGGGGCGGGCGCGGCGGAGAACGCCGCGCTCGCGGCCCTGATCGCACGTGACCTCGGCGCCTCGGACGACGCCATCGCGGTGGGCGCGTCGGCGGTCCGCTGGCCGGGACGATTCGAGGTGATCGGCGCGAACGAGCTGGCCCAGTCAGGAATCTTCCCTGACGGGCCGCCCGGCGGGGCGGACAGGTTGATCCTCGACGGTGCCCACAACCCTGCCGCGGCCGAGCAGCTCTCGGCTAGCCTGCAAGCGCTCGGCGTTCGCCCGCAGCTGGTGTTGGGCGCCGGTCAGGACAAGGACGTGACCGGGATCTTGGCGCGGCTCGCCCCGGTGAGCGCGGCGTTGTTCGCCACGCAGGCTCGAACAAGCCCGCGGGCACTTCCGCACCGGACGGTCGGCCGGCTCGCCCGATCGCTCGGCATTCCGGTCGACAGCGTTCACGACGACCCGCGCGAAGCGGTCCGGGCCGCCTGGCATGCTGCGGGCCGGAGCGGCGACCCGGCGAGCCGTACCGTGCTGATCGCCGGAAGCCTGTTTCTGATCGGAGAGGTGCGCCCGTGGCTGCTGAACGAGCCGCTTTCAACGTTCGAGAGGTGGCAGTAGAACCGCCGCGCGTTGCCTCAGCGGGCCCCGGGCGGCCCACCGGAACCCCCGCGGTTCGGCTCAGCTCCGCCCGTGGTCACGGCGCGCCGTTCGCGCCAGGCTTGGCGATGTTTCACGACCGATACCAGCGACATGACAGCGAACGCCAAGGTGACCAGGGCGACCTGCTCGGGTGGCCAGGCGAAGAAGCGGATTGCCAGCGAGGCGCTCACGAACGGTAACAGGATCAGGCTCGCCACGGCAGACGCTTCAGATCGCTTCGACAGCAGTATCAGCGCGATCAACAAGAGTAGCGTCGTCACGCCGGCCCACGGTGCGACCGGCAGGCTCGCGCCGAAGATCGCGGCCAGACCTTTCCCGCCGCGGAAGCGGACGTACGGCGACCAGGCGTGTCCGGCTACGGCGCCTACCCCGGCGAGGAGCGCCATGCCGAGCGGGTCGGCGCGCCCGACCACGGTCGCCATCCAACCGCCGAGGATCACCGCCAGGGCACCCTTTCCGACGTCGGCGGCGAACACGGCGATTCCAGCGATGAAGCCGACGTTGCGGGCGGTGTTCATCGCCCCCATGTTCCTTGAACCGATGCGAAAGATGTCGCTACCGGCCAGGCGGGAAATCCACATGGCGGCTGGAACGCCGCCGAGAAGGTAGCCGGCGGCGAAGGCAGCGACGACGTCGAGGATCATGGCACGGCCTCCTCGGCCGTCGCGGGTGGCGGGACGGCGGTCGGGCCCTGCCCGAGGCGACCGTTCAACGTGTGCAACTCGGTTACGTGCCAGGCGACGTAGCGGGCCAGCAGGCGCCAGTGCAAGGCGCGTTCGGCGAGCGGTTCGGCGAGCCCTTCCCTGGCTCGGCCGGCGATCAGAACGAGCAACTCTCGCGCCGCGTCATCGGACAGAGCGATCCCTTCGCCATCGGACGCGACGCGACCGCCCGCAAGGTCGAAACGCATGGCGCCGCCTGTGGCAGTGACGTCGGGCCCGAGACCGGCGACGCGGAGCAACATCCAGGCGTGCACCAGCGCGACGCGCTCCGGGTCGCCGTCCGCGCCTAGGCCACGGAGCCCGCTCGCCAGCCAGGCGTGCAGCGGCTCGCCGATGTGAACGTCGTCGCTGTCGACCGTCAGCCGGTCGGCCAGTTCGGCCAGCAGGTGCGCGTACGGGTAGACAACCGGGTCGGTCATGCGTGGCAGTGCAGCGTTCAGCTGGACTTGCGTGACCACGGCCAGGTCCTCCTCGCGGCGCTGGTAGACCTGCACGGTCACGTCGTGAAACAGAGAAAGGCGGCCGGGATTGCCGCCCAGCAGGCGGCCCTTACGGGCGACCGCTCGCCACTTGCCGTCGGGCGAAAGGAGCGTGACGACCACGTCGCCGGACGGAAGCGGCATCCTCCGAACGACGATCCCTTCGCGCAAGCGGTAGCGGGAGGGAGCCACGGTCGCATCGTACCGGGGCGTCGCGCCCTAGGTCCGGTTGCGGGCGTCAGCCCTCGCTGCTCGAGCGGGCTCGCCCGAACGCCATGCGCAACTTGAACAGGCCACGCTTGCGCCGGGCGGCGGCCTCCGCCTCGTCGATGCCGAGCTCCTCCGCGGCGGTGGCCAGGTCGCGCGCCGCATGTCCGCTCATTCCCTCGCTCCGGACGACCAGCTCGCGGTCATCTTGGTCGAGCAGGTCGAGGTGCGCCTCGAGCTGCTCGGGCGTGGCCTTCTTTCTACTCGGCTTCTTGTTGGGCTTCGTCTTGGAAGATTTGACTGCCTTCGCCTTGGCACCGGCCTTGCGCCGGGCCTTGCCGGCCGAAGCGTTACCGGTTCGCTTGCCGCGGCCCTTACCGCTCTGCTGGCGCGTTTCCCGCGCGGATATCAGCTCCAGCGCCTGCTCGATGGTCAGTTCGTCCGGGTCGTGGTCCTTGCGTAGCGACGCGTTCGTCTTGCCATGCCGTACGTAAGGACCGTAACGCCCGTCGTGGAGTTCGACCGGCTCGCCCGTGTCCGGGTGCTCGCCGACCGTGCGGAGCGGCTCGCGGCGGCCGCGCCGTTGTTTCTTGGCCAGTAGCTCGAGCGCCCTAGGCAGCTCTACCTCGAGCAGGTCGTCCTCCGGCGTGAGTGAAGCGTAGCTGCGTTCGTGCCGCACGTACGGCCCGTAGCGCCCGATGCCGGCTGCGACCGGCTTGCCGCTATCGGGGTGCACGCCGACTTCGCGCGGTAGCGCCAGCAGGCGCAGTGCGAGCTGCTCATCGACGTTGGCAGGTTCGACGCCGGGGGGTAGCGAGACGCGCTTGGGCCGGCCCTCTTGGTCGTCCGGTCCGAGCTGCAGGTACGGGCCGTACGGACCGTTCTTCAACAGCAGCGTCCTTCCCTGCGCATCCTCGCCGACCGGAACGTCCCCCTGCACCTGCCGGTTGATCAGCTCGCTCAGCATCTCACGCGTCACGTCGCCCGGTGCCCACTCACCAGGTAGCGAGGTGGTGATCCGTTCACCGTCGCGCTGCGCTTCGACGTACGGTCCGTAGCGCCCCACCCGCACCAGGTACGGTTCCCAGGCGGAGGCGCGGACGGTACTGATCTCGCGAGGGTCGATCCCGTCGATTCCGGCGGCGACGCGTGCCTCGATACCTTCGTCACCGCCGTAGAACCCCTTGAGGTAGGGGATCGCCTCGAGCGTCCCGGCGGCGATCTCGTCGAGTTTCCTTTCCATCGCGGCGGTGAATTCCGTATCGACGAGCTGCGCGAACTGGTGCTCGAGCAGATTGTTCGTCGCGAAGGCGGTGAAGGTGGGTACCAGCTGAGTGCCGTTCTTCATCACGTAGCCCCGCTGAACGATGGTGTCGATGATGCTCGCGTAGGTTGACGGGCGGCCGATCCCCTCCTGCTCGAGGATCTTTACCAGCGACGCTTCGGTGATGCGGGCTGGGGGCTTGGTCTCGTGCCCGCTTGCCTCGAGGTGCTCGGCGGTCAGCAGGTCTCCTTCAGCCAGGGCCGGGAGCGGCTGGTCACGATCGTCCAGCGCGGCCTCCGGGTCGTCGCTGCCCTCGACGTAGGCACGGAAGAAGCCGGGGAACAGCACCTGCCGGCCGCTGGCCCTCAGACCGAGGGTGCGGCCGTCGGCGTCCGTCTCGATCCGGGCGGTGACGAACTTGAGGCGCGCCTCGGCCATCTGGGTGGCGATGGTGCGCTTCCAGATCAGCTCGTAGAGGGACGCGTCGCGTCCGCTGAGGCGGTGCTCCTTGGCGGTGAGCATCCGGTCGCCGGCCGGACGGATCGCTTCGTGCGCTTCCTGCGCGTTGCGGGAAGCGCCGCGATACTGGCGCACGCGCGGGAACAGGTAGTCAGCGCCGTACAGAGTTTCGACGCGGCGCCTGGCGGCCCCGATCGCTTCGCCCGAGAGGTGGGTCGAGTCGGTCCGCATGTAGGTGATCAGGCCCCGCTCGTACAGCCCTTGCGCCACCCGCATGGTGTCTCGTGCCGAGAGTCCGAGCTTGCGGCTCGCCTCCTGCTGCAGGGTGGAGGTGGTGAAGGGGGGTGAGGGGTTGCGGGTCTGCTCACGCTCCTCGACCGAGCGCACGGTGAAGCCGGCGTCGCGAGCCGCTCCGGCAAGCGACCGTGCCTCGTGCTCACCCAACAGAATCAGGTCACGGCCCGCTTCCAGCCCGTCCTTGAGCTTGCCGGTGTCGGGATCGAAATCCTTGCCGGTGGCTAGGCGCAGCCCACCCAAGTGGGTCGCCGTCGCGGAGAACGGCCGGGTGTCGGCAGCCGGCGTGTCGGCCGCCAGCGTCGCTTGCAAGTCCCAGTAGGCGGCGGTTACGAAGGCGAGCCGCTCCTTTTCGCGCTGGACCAGGATCCGAACGGCGACCGACTGCACCCGGCCGGCCGACAGTCGGGGCGCTATCTTGCGCCACAGCAGCGGACTGATGGTGTACCCGACCAGCCGGTCCAGCAGGCGCCGCGTCTCCTGCGCCTCGACCAGGTTGCGGTCGATGTCGCGAGTCTCCTCCAGTGCACGCCGGATGGCGGACTCGGTGATCTCGTGGAACACCATCCGCTTGACCGGAACCTTGGGAGCGAGCACCTCGACCAGGTGCCAGCCGATCGACTCGCCCTCACGGTCTTCGTCGGTGGCGATCACCAACTCGTCGGCGTCACGCAGCTTGGCTTTGATGTCGCGCACGACTTTCGGCTTGGTGACGACGTACAGCGGTTCGAAGTTCTGGTCGATCTTCATCCCCAGGCGGGCCCACTCCTGGCCCCGGAACTGCGCGGGGATGTCGTCGGCGGAGGCGGGCAGATCGCGCACGTGTCCCATGCTGGCGATCACCTCGTAACCGCTCGGCAGGAAGCGGGCGATGGTGTTCGCCTTGGTGGGCGACTCGACGATCACGAGTCGCCGTTCGGGACGTGTTTTGGAGGTCGGTGCCATTGAGTCCCTTCAAGTTCGGGCGCCATTATAGGCACGCGCCTCGACCTGTCAAGGTGGCGTGGAACGACCGGACCGGCAGCCGGCCGGCAGGTGGTTCAGAGGCGTCGCCGGTGGCTTATCGCCCTTCCCAGCGTGACTTCGTCGGCGTACTCGAGGTCGCCGCCGACCGGAAGGCCGTAGGCGATCCGCGAGGCCGGAATCCCGCGCTCGCTGAGCGTGCGGGCGAGGTACATCGCGGTCGCCTCGCCCTCGACGGTCGTCGACGAAGCGAGGATCACCTCGGTCACGCCGCCCTGGTCGAGACGGCGAAGTAGCGCAGGAATTGTGAGCTGGTCGGGCCCGACCCCGTTCATCGGCGATAGGGCTCCGTGCAGCACGTGGTAGCGGCCCTGGAACTCGCCTGAACGCTCGATAGCGAGCAGGTCGGCGGCCTGCTCGACGACGCACACGATCGCTTGGTCGCGGGCCGGATCGGCGCACACGTGACAGGTGGCGTCGCCTTTGGTCATGATGTTGAAGCAGATCGGACACCGGTCGAGCGAGGCTTTGGCGGCGCGGATCGCATGCGCCAACGCCTCGACCTCGTCCGGCTCGCGCTGGAAGAGGTGGAACGCGAGCCGTTGCGCGCTCTTCGGCCCGATGCCGGGCAGCCGCGCCAGCTCGCGGATGAGCGTGGTGAGGGCAGGTGGGAAGCTCACGGGCGCGCCAGGCAGGTCAGAGCAGACCGCCCATTCCACCCATGCCGCCGAGACCACCCATCGCGCCGCCCATCTCCTGTTGCTGCAACTCCTTGGCCTTGCGTTGCGCTTCGCCGATGGCGGCCGCGACGAGGTCCTCGAGCAGCTCGACGTCGTCCGGGTCGACGGCACCCGGGTCGATACGGACGGCGGTCACGTCCCCTGCACCGTTGGCGGTGACGGTCACCAGCCCGCCGCCAGCGCTTCCTTCGACGCTCGCTTCGGCCAGGCGCTCCTGCGCTTCAGCCATCTTCTTCTGGGCCCGCTGGGCCTCCTTCATCAGTTTCTGGATGTTCATCGCGCCCACTCTACCCGCTCTTCACGACGTCCCCGTCGCCAACCAGATCATCGTTCGGCGGCTCGTCCGACGCAGCTTGTGGATGCGCCTCCACCGCGACGATGCGACCGGGGAAGAGGGTTTGGACCATCGCGATGACGTCGTCGTGGGGCAGCTGACCAGAGTCACTGCTGGCGACGGTCGACGCGGCGGTGGGGCCCGTATCGTCGGGCGGGTGCGCCGTAGCCTGGGCGCCGGGACCGTTCGCCTCGGGTGCGGCCGGGGCGGCGGGGGACTCCCGCTGCCCCGTCAGGCTTTTTTTCGGCTGGTCCCACCGGGGCCTTCGATGCGGATCTGCCATCCGGGCCCCGCCACGCTCTCGACCAACGCGGCCAACTCGTCCTGTCGCTGGCGCAGTTGATCGAAGTGGAACCGGTGCCGCTCGGAGTAGCGGAGCACCAGTTCGTCGCCGTCGACCTCGTCGTCGGCAGGTTGCAGGAACGCCTTGAGCTGGGCCGGTGCAGCGGACTTGACCTGGTGCCAGCTGAGGGTACGGCGGTCGCTGCCCTGCACGGCCGGGCCGGGATCCGTCGCCGACGCCGGCTCGACGTTGGCGGCAGGCTCGGGGGTGGCAGCCACGGCTCGTGCGTGCGCTGCAGGCGCGCCGACCGGCACTGACGTATCCGTCGCTGCGGCCGGGGCGGTGATCGCAACTGGGACCTGGTAACGCCTGTCGCCGGCGGCGTTCGATGCTTTCAACAGGGCCGCTTCCAGCGCATAGAGGTCGTCGTGGCGGACGAACCGCTCGAGCTCGTCGTCGAACTGGTGCAACGTGCGTAATAGGGCGTCCCGTTCGAGCGGAGAACGGTAGCCCGCTTCGCCGGTCGCCTGGTGGACTACCGCATCCCGAAGGACGCGGGCAAGCTGTTCGGCGACGGTGCGAGGCGAGAAGCCGTCGCGGTACAGAGCGGTGGCGCTCGCCAGTAGCGTACCGATGTCGTCGGCCGCCAGCGCATCCGCAAGAGCCTCTAGCCGCTCACGCGGCGGAAGTCCCAGCGCTCCTTCGGCCGCGTTGCGGCGAATCGGCCCTCCGTCGGTCCAGAGTCGCTCGAGCAGCGACTCGGCGTCCCGCATCGCACCCTCGGCCGCGCGGGCGATCAGATCGAGCGCCTCCGGTTCAGCCTCGATAGCGGCCGCTTCGCAAAGTCCAGCCAGCTTGCCTGCGATTTCAGGAACCGACAGTCGACGGAAGCGAAAGTGCTGGCAACGCGACAACACCGTCGCTGGAAGGCGTTCCGGCTCGGTGGTGGCCAACACGAACACCAGCCCTGGTGGTGGTTCTTCGAGCGTCTTGAGGAGCGCGTTGGCCGCGGCGGTCGAGAGCATGTGCGCCTCGTCGAGAATCCACACGCGGGTACCGCCGCGCATCGATGCGAGCCGGACCCGCTCACGTAGCTCGCGCACGTCGTCGACGGAGTTATTGCTGGCCGCATCCAGTTCGGTGACGTCCGGGTGTCGGCCGCCTCGGATCGAGCGGCACGACTCGCACCTTCCGCACGGGCGCGAGGCCGGGTCGTCGAGTTCGCAGTTAAGTGCCATCGCCAACAACCGGGCCGTGGTGGTCTTGCCGACGCCTCGCGGTCCGCTGAACAGGTATGCGTGGCCGCTGCGTCCACGGCGCAGCCCGGCCACGAGCACCTCTTTCACGTGCTCCTGTCCAACCACTTCGTTGAACGTGGCTGGGCGCGCCCGCTGGTAGATGGCCTCCATCGATTCGATGCTACCACCGGCCCGTCGCGGCTCGGAACGTCGTACCATGGTCGCGTGTCGGACGAGCTGCGAGGCGAGTGGGGTCTCGCCCTGGGTGGTGGGACGGCTCGCGGAATGGCGCATGTGGGGGCGCTCAAGGTCTTCGAAGCGGAAGGGCTGGGGCCCGCCGGCTTTTCGGGAACCAGCTACGGCGCGACGATCGCGTCGTTGGCCGCCTTGGGTATGCCAGCTCTCGAGATCGAGCGCGCCGTGCGAGAGGTCAACGTCATGGAGCTTTGGTCGCTGGCGCTCGACTTCGGGCTGCACAAGGCGGCGATCGTGCACGGCGAACGACTCGAGCGCTGGATGGACCGTACCGTCTTCTACGGCGCCCGGATCGAAAATACCGAGAGGCCTCTGGCGATCGCCGCCACCGACCTACGCACCGGGCGATTGGCGGTGCTACGCGAGGGACCGATCGCCGAGGCGCTGCGCGCTTCGTGCGCACTGCCTGGCGTGTTCGCGTCGGTCGCCGTCGACGGCATGCACCTGGTAGATGGCGGCTTCGTGGAGCCGGTACCGTTCACCGCCCTGGCACAACTCGGGCTTCCCCACGCCGTCGGGATATACACCGGGCTCGACCTTCGTGGATCGGCGGCGTTGGCGCGCCTGCGGGCGCTGGACGCCGGCCGCTACGGCCGCTGGCTGCATCGCAGCGCCGCTCGGATGCGTGGCGACAATCCGTGGGGTCGACTCCTGATCGGCCTGTCACTGTCGCTGCGCAGCTACCGCCACGACGCTGTGGCCCCTGCGGACGACGAACTGTTCACGGTTGCGCCGCCGATCGCCTGGTGGGATTTCCACCGTTCGCCCGCCGCGATCGAGGCGGGCGAGCAGGCTACGCGCGCCTGGCTGGAGCGACGCCGTGCGGGGCGTGGGCGGTCGGCAGCGACGAAGCTCGAACGGTCCACTTCGGATGGCGAGGCGTGAGCGACTCTGGGGACGCGCTACGCCCGCTCTACCTGCTGGCCCGCGACCTACCCTGGTGGGGCGCTTTGCGGCGCGCGCACGATACCGATGCGGTAGGAGAGAGCGCTCGCGCAGAGGTGCTGCGGGCGCTGATCGAACGCTCTGCAGCCGATCCCGCGACCGCCGTCGCCGACGCGCTGTTGTTCGGCGCAGAGTCGGCTTGGGCGGTCGCTGGCGCTGCGCCGGGCGTTCACGCCGCGCTTACCAACGACGTCGCCACCATCGTCGCCGACCTCGCCGCCTTCGAGGCGGCCGAGGCGCGAACGTCGCCAGGAAGGCCGCGGCTGTGCGGTCTCGCGCCGCCCCCCGCCGACGTGGTCTCAGAACTGAGAGGGCGGTTGCCGACAGGCGACGACCCCGCCACGTTGGTCGGCCGGGTCTTGGCGTTCCGCAGCGAACGGGGAGGGGGACCGCTGGGTAGGTACACGGCGCTCCGTTGGAGCGGAGCACGCCTCGAGGGGGTGGCCCGCCCGGTCGCGCCTGACCTGAGCGAGATGGCGGAGCTGGATGGGCCGATGGCGACGTTGACTCGAAACACAGTGGCATTCCTGGCCGGCCGGCCGGCTATGCACGCGCTGCTGTACGGGCCCCGCGGCAGCGGCAAGTCGACCGTCGTACGCGGCCTGCTCGCGCGTTTCTCGGGCGAGGGACTGCGGCTGGTGGAGGTGCCCGCCGAAGCGCTCGGCGACCTTTCCTCTATAGTTGCCAGCCTGCGCGATCGACCGGAGCGGTTCATCGTCTTCGTCGACGACCTGTCGTTCGAGAGTGGCGACATCCGTTACCACCCGCTTAAGTCGTTGCTGGAGGGGAGCGTGGCGGAACGGCCCGCCAATGTTCGTCTGTACGCCACCAGCAACCGTCGCCACCTGGTCCAGGAGCGTTTGCGGGACCGCCCCGACCCGATGGACGATGACGTGCACGCCTGGGACACGCACAACGAGCGACTCGCGCTGGCGGATCGGTTCGGGCTGCTGGTCACCTTCCCGTCCAGCGACCAACGGCGCTACCTGCTGATCGTCCGGCACCTCGCCTCCCGCAGCGGGATCGACGATCCCGATCTCGAAACTCGAGCGGACCGGTTCGCGCGGGCCGGCAACGGTTACTCGGGTCGGACCGCACGACAGTTCGTCGACGGACTACTAGCGGGGTTGGTGTGAGCTAGCGGCTGCGCAGCGTCAGCACGACGAAGCGGAGTAGTCGCGGCGCCCGGTGCCAGCGGGCCGGGTCGAGTCCGACGCGCCAGGCCCACTCGAGTCCGAGACGGCGCGTCCAGGCGGGCGTGCGCTTCGCGGCGCCAGCAAGGACGTCGAGGGTGCCGCCCACTCCGATGGCGACCGATGCACCGAGCTCGCTGCGCCTCTCGTGCAGGAAGCGCTCTTGGCGCTCTCCCAGTCCTACCAGCAGCAACTGCGCGCCGCTCGCGGCGACGTCGGCGGCGACCTTCACCTCGTCGTCCTCGCTGAAGTAGCCGTCGCGGGTACCGACTACGACGGTTCCGAACCGGTCGGTGGCTCGCTTCGCGGCTCGCTCGGCGATACCGGGACGTCCGCCGAGGAAGAACGCCGTCACTCCGCTGCCGCTTCGTTCGAGGATCCGCTCGACCAGCTCTACGCCCGGTACTCGGCCTGGCACCGTCACGCCGACCCGCCGCGCCGCCCAGACGATGCCGACACCGTCCGGAACCGACAGCGTGGCCGCGTCGATCGCTTCGCGCAGCGCTCGGTCGTCGCGGGCTCGAACCACCAGTTCAGGGTTGAGGGTGACGACTGCGGCCGTCGAGCCGGCGTTCACCCAGCCGACGACCAACTCGGCAGCTTCGTCGAGATCGACGAGGTCGAGTGGGTGGCCGAGCACGCGCACGCGCGCGGGCGAAGCGGTGTGGGTGGCCACTGGGGAACTCACCGGTCGTCTCAGGGGGCGTCGGCGGGCCGAAAGGGGAAGACCGCACCGCCGTGCCGGTCCAGCGGCTCGCCGAGGAGGGGAACCACCTCGCTGCGATCGATGTCGGCAGCCACGCCGAGATCCCGCTCCAGCCCCAAGCGCCGCAGGTAGCGACCCGACCTGGACGACCACAACAACCGCAGCGGATCGCTTTCAGCCTGAACCAGGTCCAGCGCCATCCGCGCCGCGCCGGTGAGGACGAACTCCGGTCGGCGGCGCCAGATCCGGTCTGCCAGGAAGCCTGCCGTCAACAGGTCGTCGAGTCCAGCGTCCCCCCGGAAGCCACAGCCGACGACATCGATGCGGCGTTCCGCACGCTCACTGGCGAGGCGGGCAGCCGCGCCGGCGTTGACCAGCGATGCGAGCACCACGAGGCGCGCATTCGTCATGTAAGGCAGGGCGGCAGGCGCATTTTCCGAGACCATGAACGCGGTGGCGCCGTCGAACCGTTGATACATCAGGGTGGCAGGGGAGTTGCCGTGATTGAACCCTTCCGGCGGAACGCCGCGCCTCTCGCCGATGAGCAGCGCCCCGTCCTCGGCTGCGCAGCGACGAGCGACACGCAAGCTGGGGGAGAGCGCCACGCTGGCCATGCCACCGTCGAACAGCAGCGGGACCGTGGTGGTGGTACGGAGAACATCGACCAGCAGCACGACGTCGCCATACTCGTCGGCATCGCGCGACGCCTCAGTGCGAGGCGTCGGGTCGACGTTCAGGACCAACGAGCTTGCAGGGGCGGTCGGGCTGGGCTGGCCTTCGAGCACGGCCGGGAGGATAGCACGGGCGGTCGAACGCCCTGAGGGCGTTCTGGCCGACAGAAGGCCCGCCATCCGTCACGGTAGCCTCCGGCGTGCCCGACCCCGCGACCGATGGTCCGCGCTCGTTCGTCGACGCCTTCGCGGCCGGCGAGTACGACGAATTCTTCGGCATCCCCGCCGGCGATCTTGCCGCCGGTCTCGCGCGTCGCCCGAGCGCAGATCCGAACGCTCTGGCGGACGCGCTTCGCCACCAGGCGTACGATCGCTGCGACCGACCTGCCCAGCTCGAGGCGATCGAGCGTCTGCGCGACCCGGCGACGCGAGCGATCGTTAGCGGCCAGCAGGCAGGACTGTTGCTGGGCCCAATGTTCACGCTCTCGAAGGCGATCACGGCAATCCGACTGGCCCAGCGCGAGAGCCGGCCGGAGCGGCCGCTGGTGGCGGTGTTCTGGATCGCGTCGCAGGATCACGACACGGCCGAAGTGGATCACGCCTGGTTGCAGGGAAGCGACGAACGCTTGCACCGCCTCGAGCTTCCCTACCCCCCGAACCGTCCGACCGGGCGCATCGACTGGTCGCAAGCGTGGAGCGAGCAGGTGCTGACCGCGCTTCGCGAGGTCTATGGCGACGGCAGCGCGGCTCGTGACGCACGCGACCTCGCCGCGGCAGCGTTCGAGCGGGGAGGCACGCTGGCCGACGTGTTCGCTTGCACCCTGTCGGCGCTTCTGGGTGAAGACGGGCTGATAGTTCTCGATCCGATGCGTGAGGAGGCGGCCCGGCTGTTCGGTCCGGTCTTGCGGCGCGAGCTTGACGACCCGTTGCAAGGTCCGCTGGCGATACGGGAGGCGGGCGAGGCGCTCAAGGCGCGTGGCGTTCGACCTCAGCTCGGTCGGGCCGAGGACGCAACCAATCTGTTCGTCGAGGATGAGGACGGCCGGCGCAGCCTGCTGAGGTTCGACGGTCGCGCATTTCACCTCGATGGGCATCCCGACGAGCGCATCTCCGTGACCGACCTGGGTCGTCTGCTGGACGCCGATCCTGCGAGAATCACGCCGGCAGCGGGCCTGCGGCCGGTGGTTCAGGACGCGGTCTTGCCGACCGCGGCGGTAGTCGTCGGGCCGGGCGAGTTGCGCTACTTCGCGCAGCTGCGAGGCGTCTACCAGGGGCATCAGGTACCGATGCCGCTGGTGTGGCCGCGCGCGCACGTCACGGTGCTCGAGCCGCCCGTCGCCCGCATCCTGGCCAAGTACGGCCTTGACGCCGAGCGCTTCGTGGCCGATCCGGAGGGGGAGGCCGTCAAACTGTCGCTGGCCCTTCATGGCCACGCCGAACGGTTCGAGGAGGCAGAGCGGCGGCTGCGGAGCGATACGGAAGAACTACTGCGCGCCGTGGCCGCTATCGACCCGACCCTGGCAGGGCCGGTTCGGCGCAGCGAAGCCACGATTCAGCGAACCTTGGAGCGGCTGCGGGTCAGGGCCGCACGTGCCTTGGCGCGCCGGGACAGCGTTACGAGCGACCAGTTCGCTCGCCTTCGCAGCCACCTGCTTCCCGACGGTCGTCCGCAGGAGCGGGTACTGTCGCCGTTCTCGTTCTTCGCGAAGTTCGGCGTAGGACCGGTGATGGAGAGGCTCCGTACGATTCAGCCGCAGGGACCACAACAGCTCACGATCGACCCCTGACGAGGCGGCGGGAGTCCGTCAGCGCCGCTGGTAGTTGGGTGCGTCCTTGGTGACGGTCACGTCGTGCGGGTGGCCCTCGATCAGGCTGGCCTGAGTGATCGTCACGAAGACCGCGTCGCGCTGCAGCGCGACGAGATTCGAAGCGCCGCAGTACCCCATGGCGCTGCGAAGTCCGCCCACGATCTGGTGCACCACGTCGCCGACCGGACCCTTGTAGGGAACCATCCCTTCGATACCCTCGGGCACCAGCTTCGTCTGGTTCTCCTGGAAGTAGCGGTCGGCGCCGCCGCCCGCCATCGCGCCGAGGCTGCCCATACCGCGGTAGGTCTTGTAGCGCCGCCCGTCGCGGAGGACGTCCTCGCCCGGCGCTTCGCTGGTTCCGGCCAGCATCGAGCCGACCATCACGCTGGTCGCGCCCGCCGCGATCGCCTTGGCAACGTCACCGGTCTGCTTGACGCCTCCGTCGGCGATCAGCGGGACGCCGGCCTCGCTGGTGACCTGCGCCACCTCGAGGATGGCGCTCAGCTGAGGCATGCCGACGCCGGTCACGACACGGGTGGTACAGATCGAGCCGGGACCTACCCCGACCTTGATTCCGTCCGCGCCTCGCTCGACGAGGTCGTTCGCCGCCTGGGCGGTGGCGACGTTTCCTGCGACGACGTCGACCTGCCAACGGTCCTTCAGGGCGACCAGTGCGTCCAACACCCCGCGCGAGTGGCCGTGAGCGCTGTCGAGCACTAGCGCGTCGACGCCGGCTTCGACCAGTGCTTCGGCCCGCTCGTCGAGGTCTGCAGACACCCCCACCGCCGCAGCCACCCGCAAGCGGCCGAGCGGATCCTTGGCGGAGAACGGGAACTCGATCGTCTTGGCGATGTCCTTGATGGTGATCAAGCCCCGCAAACGGCCCGAGTCGTCGACCACCAGCAGCTTCTCGACCTTGTGGGTGCGAAGGATCTCCTTGGCCCGCTCTAGGGTGGTGCCGACCGGTACGGTGATGAGTCGATCCTTGGTCATCAACTCCTCGACGCCGCGTTCCATGTTCTCCTCGAAGCGAAGATCCCGGTTAGTGAGAATGCCGACGAGCGTTCCGTCGTGCTCGACGATCGGGACGCCGCTGATGCGGTACTCGGCCATCAGACGCTCGGCGTCGCCGACGCGTGCCGTGCGCGGCAGGGTGAACGGGTCGACGATCATGCCGGACTCGCTGCGCTTCACCTTGCGGACCATGTCTGCCTGCTGCTCGGTTCCCATCCGCCTGTGGAGCACGCCGATGCCCCCCTGCCGCGCCAGGGCGATCGCCATCCTCGTTTCGGTGACGGTGTCCATCGCGGCGGAAACGATCGGGATTTCAAGCCGGACGTTACGGGAGAAGCGGCCGGCGACGTCCACCTCGCGCGGGAGCACCTCCGACCGCGCCGGGACGAGCAGCACGTCGTCGAACGTAAGGGCGGTCCCGGCAATCTTGTTGGTGGACTGCGGCACGGCCGGTTCGGGGCGGGTCAGGGTGCGATCCATCGAAGCTCACCTCGTAGCGGCAGGTACGGCGCCGCGGTGGTGTCGAGCATACCGCTCAGCGGTCCTGCGAGGGTTCCACCAGGCGGCCCAGCGCCTCGAGCCACGGTTGCGGAAGTCGTACCGCCCGGCCGCGCCGGTCGGTCGGCACGTGCTCGGTGACGGCCCTGGCGAGCAGCTGGCCATCATCGCCTGTGAGCTTGTAGCGGTAGCGTCCGTAGCGGCTGCGCAGCGTTTCGAGGCGGCAGTCGACATGAACCAGGTCGTCGAAGCGTGCAGCCCGGCGGTAGCGAAGCTCGAGGGCGGCGACCGCCATCGACACCCCCTGCTCCTCGAGATCGCGGTAGGAGAGATCGCGCTCACGCATCCACTCGACCCGCGCGGCCTCGAGCCAGACGACGTAGGCGGAGTGGTGAGCGACCCCCATCTGGTCGGTTTCGGCGAAGCGGACGCGGAAGGTCATGGCGGCGAGGCTAGCAGGCTGGCGTGGCGCGCAGGCTTGGGCAGGCGCCTATCGATCTGGGCGAGGAGCACGACGGCGTGCTCGCACCTCGCTTTTGTTTCGAAAGCACTTGCAGCGGTACGGTTGTTGCCATGACGCATGAGGCGCCGCGAACGCTGCAACTTCGGGCGCCGTTGAGGCGCTAGACACGACCTATCGAAATCACCATAGTTGCGTCGCAGACGGTATTGACGAATGGGCGGGTGGCGCGTATCCTGACGTTTGTGCGTCGCGACGGGTTGAACACCCATATCTCACGCGCAATGAGCCGGGTTACGAATCGAAAGAGAGCGTCGTCGTGTCGGCCCGCTCGGAAAGGCGCCAAATGCAGACTTTGAGCACCCCCTACGGACGTCTCGACCTGGACCCGGCACGACTCGAGCTCGGCGAACTCGTGGTCAGTGACGACGGCGTCGAACTGGAAGTCGTCTCGCTCGAACCGCTCTCGTTCGAGCCGGCGCCGGAGGAGGCCGAGGACTGGGGCGAGTGAGCCTGCCGCTCGCCTCTCGTCCACGCCGGCTGACCGTCGTTCACGATCGGCTCCGGCCAGAGGAGACGCTGCTGTTCGAGGCGTTAGACCGGCTCGGCGTCGAGGTCGAGCGCGTCTACGCTCCGAACTGGAGCTGGGAGGCAGGCAGCATCGATCGTAGCGACCAGGTGGTCCTGCTTCGAACGTTGTCGCATGCCCGCACGCTGGTGCTGGCGCGCCTGCTGGAGGCGGACGGGGCGGAGGTCGTCAATCGTGCAGCGGTGATCGACAGGTGCGGCGACAAGGCCGCCACCAGCGCGGCGTTGGCCGCCGCCGGCGTGCCTCAGCCCCGCACCGTCGTGGCGTTCAGTCCGGCCGAGGTGATCCGGGCGTGCGAAACGCTCGGCTGGCCGGTGGTGATCAAGCCGGTCGTCGGCAGCTGGGGGCGGATGGTGGCCCGCTGCCGGGACGTCGACGCGGTCGAAGCGCTCATCGAGCACAAGCAGGTTCTCGGCGGTCCGAGCCACCAGACCTTCTACGTCCAGGAGCACATCGACAAACCCGGACGCGACCTGCGTGCCTTCGTGGTCGGCGAGCGTGTCGTCGCCGCCATCGCCCGCGAAGGGGACGACTGGCGCACCAACACCGCGCGCGGCGCCCTCGTGCGCGGCGTGGAGGCCGGAGCTCGGTTGCAGGAGGTAGCGCTACGGGCCGCCGCGGCCGTCGGCGGCGGCATCCTCGCGGTGGATCTGCTCGAAGCGCCGCGGGGCCTGCTGGTAGGCGAGGTGAATCACGGGCTGGAGTTCCGCAATTCGATCGGCCCGACCGGGGTCGACATTCCTGGCGAGATCGCCCGCTACCTGGTGTCACGCAGTCACGCGGACGCGTCATCGCGAACGCAAAACCGTCGCGCCGGTGCGGTGGAGGCCGTATCCTGACGGAGATGACGGAGGCCGTATCCGCGGAGCCGCTGCGCGTCGCCATCGTCGGAGCGTCCGGTTACGCCGGTGGCGAGGCGCTGCGCATAGCGCTGCAGCACCCCAAGCTCGAGGTGAGCCAGGTCACCAGCCAGCGATTCGCCGGCGATCCGGTCGGCCACGTCCACCCGAACCTGCGCAACGTCACACGACTGCGTTTTCGCCCGCTCGAGCAACTCGAGCCGGCCGACGTACTGATCGTGGCTCTCCCGCACGGCCTCTTCGCCGAGCGGTTCGACCTCTTCGAAGGCGCCGCCCGCTGGCTGATCGACCTCTCGTCCGACATGCGCCTCCACGACGGGGAACGGTACCGCCGCGCCTACGGTCGCGATCATCCCCGCCCGGACCTGCTCGGCAGCTTCGTGTATGGGGTACCCGAGCTGTTTCGGGAGCAGCTTCGCGGAGCTGAGCGTATCGCCGGCGCCGGTTGCATCGCGATCGCGACGCAGATCGCGTTGGCGCCGTTTCTCCAGCATCCGATCCTGGCCCGAAGCGAAGTCATCGTCGACGCCAAGATCGGTTCGTCGGCCGCGGGCGCCACGCCGGCAGCGTCCGGTCACCATCCGGAGCGGGCCGGCGCGGTTCGAACCTACGCGCCGGTCGGCCACCGCCACGGGCCGGAGATCGCTCAAGCCCTGAACGAGCGGTTGAAGATCCACCTCACCGCCACCGCTGTCGAGCGGGTCCGCGGCATCCTCGTCAACGCCCACCTGTTCGTACAGGACGGCACCAGCGAGCAGGACCTCCTGATGGCTTTCCGTGACGCCTATCAGGACGAGCCGTTCGTGCGCCTGGTGGTGGCGCGGCGCGGCATCCACCGGGTGCCCGACCCGCGTATTCTCGACGGCACCAACTGGATCGACCTCGGTTTCGCGCTCGATCGCGACAGTGGCCGCGTGGTGGTGATGAGCGCGATCGACAACCTGGTGAAGGGCACGGCCGGTCAGGCGATCCAGGCGTTGAACGTCGCGGTCGGCTGGGACGAGACGCTCGGCCTGACCTTCCCAGGCCTGCACCCGTGAGGCAGGCACCGAAGACCGTTCGATCGGTCGCGCCGGCCGATGCGCTGCGCGCCAGCCTCGCCTACCACTTCGCCGACGCGACGGTGGACGGGGTGTTCGCTAGGCACGCCAGCGTTCAGTTCGACCCGCTCGCCCCGCTCGGCTGCAATCACGACCTGGTGTTCGCCGCCCGCGTGCCCGGCTATCGCATCGGCGACTACGCCAACCACGTCTACCGCCGGCGGGTCGCGTACGACGGCTGGGACAAGCAGGCGTCGCTGGTCGAGATCGCGGGTCAGCCCGCTCGCCGTCGCTACCATGTCTGGTTCGGCGAGCGCTGGCGCCAGGCGGTGCTGGAACGCTGGCCGGCGGAGGTAGAGGAGGTCACTGCACAGCTTCGGGACCGCGGTCCGCTCGACGCGCTCGAGGTCGCGCTCGACACACGCCTGAGCGAGTTGGAGGGCAGCTGGTACGGACCTCGCCTGGCCAAACGCATCTTGCGAGCCCTCTGGCACACCGGGCGCGTCGCCACCTCCGCACGCCGCCACGGACGCCACCTCTACGACCTGACCGAGCGAGTGCTGCCCGCCGAGGTGTTAGCGGCGCCCACGCCGGGACCGGAGCAGGCGCTGGCAACCCTGATGCTGGACCGCCACCGCGCTACAGGATTGCTTCGACCGAGCGCTTCGGCCGAGGTGTGGAGCATGCCGGTCCCCGCCGCCGCGCGGCGCCACGCCATCGCCCGCCTGGTGGACGACGGCAGCCTGACCCCGTTCGACGTCGCTGGACAACGCCACCACGCCGTACCCGGCTGGCTCGATGCGCTCGCCTCCGGAGGTGGAATTGACGGCGTTCGCTTCGTGGCACCGCTCGATCCGCTGGTGTGGGACCGGCCAGGCTTGAAGCGCGTTTTCGGCTTCGACTACCTGTGGGAGGTGTACAAGCCGGCGGTGCAACGCCGCTGGGGTTACTACGTGCTGCCGGTCGTCCACCGCGACCGTTTCGTTGCCCGCATCGACGCCAGTCGCGAGGTGCGTCACGATGGCGAGGTGGTGTGGCGGGTCGAGCGCTGGTGGTGGGAGGACGGGGTCGCGGGCGCAGGGGAGTTGGGCCGCAGCTTCGCGACCGACCTCGAGCGGGCGGCCGCACGATTCGCCGGCTACCTCGGCGCTTCGCGCGCCGTGATTCGAGGCGGCGTGCCCAACACCGTCGCGTCGATCGTGCGGGAGGGCGCTCTCGGCGCTCCCGGCCGGCCGGTCAGGGCGCCCGTGAGAGTCGAGCAGCGCGCGTGATCGTCGTCAAGGTCGGCGGGGGTGCAGGGATCGATGTAGAGCCGCTCGTCGCCGACCTCGCCCAGCTGCACCGCGAGGGGCGAACGATCGTGCTGGTGCACGGTGGCAGCGACGAGACCAATCGCCTCGCCGAGGCGCTCGGTCATCCACCGCGATTCGTCACCGGTCCTGCCGGGAGGGTGAGCCGGTACACCGACCGGCGTACGCTCGAGATCTTCGAGATGGCGTACTGCGGACGCGTGAACAAGGACCTGGTCGAGCGGCTGCAGCGCGCCGGCGTGAACGCCGTCGGTCTCTCCGGCCTCGACGGCCGGATCTTCGAAGGGCGCCGCAAGGCGACGGTCCGCTCGGTCGAGAACGGCAAGGTCAAGATTCTTCACGGTGATCACACCGGCACCGTCGATCGCGTCAATACCCAGCTGGTGACCCTGCTGCAAGGGGCCGGTTACCTGCCGGTGCTCACCCCGCCGGGCATCTCCGAAGAGGGCGTCGCCGTCAACGTCGATGGCGACCGGGCTGCCGCGGCGTTGGCGGTGGCGTTGCAGGCGGAGGCGCTGGTGATCCTGTCGAACGTAGCGGGGCTGCTGCGCGACCCGAACGACCCTGCCAGCCTCGTGCCGCTGGTCGAAGCGTCCGATCCGGCCGCTGCCGAGCGGTGGGCGCAGGGCCGCATGCAGGCCAAGATCGATGGCGCCGTGGCGGCGGTGCGAGGCGGCGTCGGCCGGGTGGTGATCGCCACCGCCAACCGGCCGGAACCTTTGCGCGCCGCCCTCGCCGGTACCGGTACCGTAGTCGCCTAGAAGGAGGACTCGAATGTCTCAACCCCCGACGAAAACCCACGCCGCTTCCGGCAACGACCGCGGTGCCCCCTCGAGCGTCGATATCATCGCGCGCGACGCGCGCCACAACTCCGGACTGTGGTCGCCCCGGCACGCCTTCGTGCGCGGCGAAGGGTGCCACATCTACGACGCCGAGGGGCGCGGTTACCTCGACCTGATGGCCGGAATCGCTGTAGCCTCGCTGGGTCACGCTCACCCGGCGCTGACCGCCGCGATCTGCCAGCAGGCGGGCCGGCTGATCGCCTGTCCGCAAAACCTCGCCAACGACGTGCGCACCGAGTTCCAAGAGGCGTTGTTCTCACTGGCGCCAGCGCCGTTGTCGAGAGCGTTCCTGTGCAACTCCGGCTCGGAGGCGAACGAGGCGGCGGTCAAGTGGGCGCGGGCCGCCACCGGCCGAACCGGATTCGTCGCGACCAAGCGTGGCTTCTCCGGCAGAACCCTCGGCGTCCTCCCGATGACTTGGACCCAGGCCTACCGCGAGCCGTTCGAACCGCTCGGCTATCAGGCACGGTTCGTGCGCTTCGGTGACGTGGGTGAACTCGACGAGGCGGTCGACGGCGACGTCGCCGCGGTGATGCTCGAGCCGATCCAGGGCGAGGGCGGCATTCACCCCGCCGACATGAAGTTCGTGCAGGAGGCACGCCGCATCACCCGCGAACGCGGCGCGCTTCTGATGTTCGACGAGGTGCAGTCCGGCGCGGGTCGGACGGGACGATTCCTGGCGCACGAGCATTACGGGGTCGAGGCGGACGTCGCCACGATGGCGAAGGGCCTCGGCGGTGGCGTGCCGATAGGTGCGGTACTGATGAGCGACGCAGTGGCTGCAGCGATGCCCAGGGGCGGGCACGGCACCACCTTTGGCGGTAACCCGTTGGCGGCTGCGGCGGGGCGGGCCGTGCTGGCCGAGCTTCGCGCTGGCCTGTTGGAGCATGTGCGGAACGTCGGCGATTTCCTGCGCGCTCGGCTCGACGCGATGGCGGCCCACGAGCCGCGCATCCGTGAGGTGCGCGGCATCGGGCTGATGCTTGGTATCGAACTGGGTGAGAAGGTAGCTCCGGTCCTGGCGGCACTGGAGGAGCGCGGCGTCCTCGCGATCAACGCCGGGGCGACGGTGATCCGTTTGGTGCCACCACTGATCCTGAGCGAGGCGGAGGCGGACGAGGCGGTGGAGGCGCTGCGCGGCGCGCTGGCCGACACCGCGGCGGAGGCCTGAGACGACCTCGTTCGCGCGTGAACTGCTGACCGCGGCGGTCTCGACCCCCAGCCCATCGGGCCGTGAGGCCGCCGTGGTCCGGCAGCTCGAACGGCTGATGAGCGGCCGGGTCGACCAGGTCACGACCGACGCGGCCGGCAACCTGCTGGTGCGGCATGGGCACGGACCGCGAGCGCTCACCTTCCTCGGGCACGTCGACACCGTGCCCGGCGAGGTAGAGGTCGAACAGCGCGAGGGGGCGCTTTATGGGCGTGGCTCCGTCGACGCGAAAGGACCGCTGTGTGCCGCCCTGGCGGCGCTAGCCCGCCTGCCTGAAGCGGCCCGCGAACGCCTGACCGTGCGCGTCGTCGGCGCGGTGGGTGAGGAAGCACCGGGAAGCGTCGGCGCGCGCCATGCGGTCGAGACCCTTCCTAAGCCGGAACTACTGGTGATTTGCGAGCCCTCCGGTTGGGACGCCGTGACGTTGGGTTACAAGGGCCACCTGCGCCTCCGGCTCGAGGTGAGTCGACCGTCAGGGCACGCGGCCGGCCCGGAACCATCAGCAGCAGACCGGCTGGTGTCGTCGCTGGCTGCGTTGCGGGCAAGCTGTAGTGCCTTGAACGACCCAGGCGCCGCCGCGTTCGACACGCTGCAGACGACGGTGCTATCCCTCGACCATGCACACGACGGCCTCGAGGAGCGCGCAAGCGCCGTGGTCGGCGTGCGACTACCGCCCCTCTGGCCGGCGGAACGGCTCGAAGAGTCCCTCGGTGACGAGTGGCGTGCAGAGGGGGTGACGGTCGCGCAGGAGGAGTCGATTTGCGCGGTTCGCGGCGAGCGTGACAGCGTTCTGGCGCGCGCCTTCCGCACCGCGATCCGGGCCAGCGGTGGTCGCCCACGCAGCGTGGTCAAGACGGGAACCAGCGATTGGAACGTCGTGGCGCCGGTTTGGGACGTCCCCACGCTCGCCTACGGTCCGGGAGACGCGCGGCTCGACCACGCTCCGAACGAGCACCTCGAGCTGGCGGAATACGACGCGGCTGTCGAGGTGGTGCTAGCGGTGCTCAAGCGACATTCGCTCGAGGCGGAGCGTCACAGTCCAGACAACCTGTAGTTCTTCTCGATGAACGACTCCCACTCGGCAGGGACGTCCTCTTCAGTGAAGATCGCGTCGACGGGGCAGGCGGGTATGCAGGCGCCGCAGTCGATGCACTCTTCGGGGTGGATGTAGAGCTGATCCTCCGCCTCGTAGATGCACTCGACCGGGCAGACGTCCACGCAAGCCTTATCCTTGGTACCGATGCAAGGCTCGGCGATGATGTGGGGCATTGCCTTGACCTCCTCGGGCGCGACGGCGCCCGTCCACGCACATCATCCCCTAGGGTCCCAGGGGCGTCAAGCGGATTGGGACGCTCGTGTGCAGGCTTTCTCGCACCGTGCAGAACGAGGTCCGTATACTCGCGTCATATGCGTGACGACTTTCCGACCTTGGCGCTCGAGCTGTTCGAGTACAAGATGGACGACCTGCGCCACCGGCGTCCGGTGAAGAGCGGGATGGATTCCGTTTGGGAGTTGCGCCGCGAACTCGACGAGCTCACCCCGCGCATGGAACCCGATCAGCGTGAACTTTTCGAAAGGCTCAGCCGCGAGCTGGGCCAACGCGATAGCTCACGGCCCCGTAGGCCCGACACGGACAGGAAGCTGGACTTCGGAGACCTCACCCTCGGTGGTCCAGGCGAAGAGGCGTCGGCTGCCGAGACGGCTGTGTCGGGGGGCGGCACGGCGATCGACCTGGGCCAGGACCTCGTCATCGATCTCGACGAAGAGCCGTCCTTGGTAGAGAACCAGCCTCCGGCGTCGCCTGAGGAGAAGCGTGAGCAGGAGGCGCTCCAGCGCTTGGCGATGCGGGTGTTCGGGAGGGAGATCGAACGGTTCGCCGAGGGGGTATCGGCAGCCTGGCGTGCCGAGCGTGAGCGCGTCACCGCGCGCCTGTTGTACGCCACCATGCGCAACTACGAGCGCTACCGCGACACGCCCGCCTTCGTTCACGACGCCAACCTGCGGCAGTTCAAGGTCGTAGAGCCGATTCCCGACCGGATCGACCCGCTGGTGTCGCTCTCCGACGTCGATAGCCTGGTGGTGATTGCGCGCGACCTGATCGAGTCGGTGCTGTACCTGCGAGAGAGCAACCCCGCCCCCAGGGTCGAACGGTCCGGTTCGCTCGACTACATGCGCCGGCTCGCTATCGCCGTGGCCCGCGACCCGTACGCCGGCAAGCACTCGGCGCTCGTCCCCAAGGGGCCTTCGGCCGCCGAGTTGAGGGCGGCGATCCAAGACCTCGCTCGGCAACGGCTTCCCGAGTGGCAGCGCCAGACCCGGCGCAGCGAATTCGAAGCACGGTTACGGGAACGACAGGAGCTCGAGCGCAGCCAGATCGCTATGCTCCGGCGCGACCAGAGCCGTTTCGCCGCGCACATCGAGGCTTTCTTCTCGCGGCTCGAAGCGCTTCTGCCCCGGTCGGTGGGTGGCTCTGCCGAAGAGCCACAGCTTGTTGGTGGAGTGGTGTTCGCCCTGTCGGCCGCCCTGCGCCGAAACGAGCTTTCCAGCGAAGCGAAGGCGCTGACGCTCCGCCTGGCTGGACCGGTGAGGCTGCCGTTCGCGGGGCGTGACCTGGTCGTGACCGTGCACGCCGACGAGCGTCACCTCTACCTCGAGAACGCCGAGATCCCCCTGGACGACGACCGGGTCGTCCGCATCGCCGGGGACGACGTCGAGACTTTCGTGGAAGGTTCCTACCTGCACCTGCGGGTGAGGGCGAGCGGAGGATCGCTGTCCTCACGCGTGGCCGAGGCCGCCACGGCGTTGCACGTCCTCGGCCGCGAAGCACGCGACGAGGGTCTGGCGGTCCTGCGCATGATCGCCCCCGGCGCCCCCGGCGAGCCGTCGGAGCTGGTAGTAGAGGCGGTCCGCCGCGCCGGCCAGATCGTCGCCAAGGCGCCCGACCGGCGCAACGCCCTGACCAAGCTGGTGATGGGAGCCGCGCACGGTATCGGCGTCGAGCTGCCGGCCGACTGGCTCGACGGGTTCCTCGAGAGGGCGGAGCTTGCCCTCGGCAGCGGGGACGAACGACTTCCAGAGGCGGTCCAGCTGCTCGACGCAACCGACGCGAGCGCCGAGCCCGCCAAGGTCGTGCCGTTCGTGGGCGAGCCGGTCGATGTCTCGGTCGGTGGGCGCACCGTGACCATTCGCCAGTACGGCATCCGCGGCGCCGACCATCTCGTGGCGATGCTTCCCGGTCAGGTGATCGGCTCGTTCCGCGAGCACCTCATCGAGCCGCTCGGAAGTGGAACCTTCGTGTGCGTGTTCGGCGATCAGCAGTTGGTCGTGACCTACCTGCCCGAGACGGCCATCCCGACCCTGAACGCCTGAAGCTCGCCAGGTCTGGCACGCTGGTGAAAGGAGGTAACGTCATGTCCGAAGCGATGAGCCCGAACGAGGTACGCGGCGCGCTCGCCGACCTGCCGGCGTGGAGCCTGGAGAACGGCAAGCTACACAGGGAAGTGAAGTTCCGCGACTTCGCGGAGGCGCTCGCCTTCCTGGTCCGCGTCGGGATCGAGGCCGAGAAGCTCGGGCACCACCCCGAACTCGGCAACGTCTACTCTCGCGTGACGATCGATCTCACCAGCCACGACGCCGGCGGCGTCACCGACAAGGACGTTTCCTTGGCTAAAGCCATAGACGGAGTCATGGACCGTTGATGGCCTCAGCTCCGCTCGACCGGCGGCCGGGCGGCGGCTCGCGTGCCGCCGGCAGGAACCGGTAGGCGGCCCGCAGCAGTTCGAGGTCGCCCGCGTCGACGATGCCGGAGTCGTCCAGATCGGCCGGGTGGCGGGTGCCCGGCGTGCCGTACGCCTCCGCCAGCAGCGCCAGGTCGTAAAGGTCGACCACGCCGTTGGCGTCGAGGTCGCCAGGCCTTCTCGTGAGGAGGTCTTGAAGCAGGCGACCGTCCTCGAGGGTCGGGCGCATGCCGCGATCGCTTGGAATCAGGCCGCTACGCACCCCAGACGGTCCGGCCGGTAGGCCAAGCAAACGTCCCAGCACTTGGGTCAGCACGTAGACGCGCAGACCGTCCGTATCGGGGTGCAACAGTACTTCGACGCCCCCACCGTTAGGGAGGCGGCGCGTAATGGCGAGCGCGTCGGGCCCCATCTCGGCGCGCGACCCGGGGCTCAACCGGTCGGCGACACCCGCCTCCACCTCGATATCGAGAGGCACCCCCACCGAAGTCCACGCCTCGGCGGCGCTATCGAGCGCTCCCTCGACCGAAGCCTCGAACTGGGCGCCGCCAGCGAGTGCGAGGCGAACCACCGTGGGCTCGGGCGGTTCTGGCGGTTCGGGTCGGTCGGCCGGCTCGTCCGGGTCGGTGGGCTGATCGGCGAACCGTCCCCCCTCGCCACGCAAGGCTCGAAACACGGCAGCGACGACTCGGGTCGCATCCCGGTCCGAACCTCCCAATCGCACGACGTCCCCGTCGAGTCCCAAGACGCGGCCTCGCAGGTCGACCAGCCCTGCCGCACCGACCGTCCACGAACCCTGCCAGAAACCTACGACAGGAGAGACCAGCTCGTCGCCCGAGTAACGCGCCATCAGGATCCGGTCGCCCTCGTCAGGAATCGGCAGATCGTCGACGACCGAAACGTGACCGCGGGCGTCGGGTGCTGCGCCGAACCTCAGCTCGATGGTGCCTGGTATGGACGCGTCGTCCGCCGGGTATAGGCGCTCGACCTGAATGGTAACGATCGTCGCTCCGGAGGACGCCCCCGCTGCCGCTTCCGCCGGCGCGTCGGCGTCGACCGGACTTTGCGAGGAGCGCGACTCGACTACGCCGTAGATCACCTGATCGGCACGCTGGAAAAGCTCTGCGACCGACCGTTCCAGGACCGACGTGGCCGCCGCCCACGAGGAAATAGCGACGACCGACGCCGCAACGACAGCCGTCAGGGCGAGGCGTGTCACTGTCCGTCCCCTTCGGCCGGTTCCGGCGCGACCGTGGGTGCGCCCACACGCCGTTGTTCGAAAGCGTGCCGGTCCGCGTATAACAGCTCGACCTCCGCGTCGATACCGATCCGGGTGGCCTCGCTGATCTCGAACGCCAAGCGGAACAGCTCGGCCTCGCCGTCCAGCGGCGCGCCGAGGAAGGCCACGTCGATCGCGATCCCGTCCTCACGAGCCTCCCAGAACAGTGCGAGGTCGTTGCGAGCGTCCAGTACCGCAGGCTCCCCCAGCGTCATGGCGGGATCGGTCCAAGTGAGCCGCATCCGCGCAGCTCGAAACGATCGAGCGTTGCGGACGCGGACCGGTAGTACGACCCGCTCTCTCACTTCCGTCGCCGGGACTTCGATCGTCACCTGCGGGACCGGCAAAGAACGCACCGTGAGGACGAACCGTTCGAAGCTCGAGGAGAGGTTGCCGTCGGACACGGCGATGGTGAACTCGTAACGGCCGAGCCGGTGCGGCGTGCCCGTGATCGAGCCTCCCTGAAGGACGAGTCCGGGTGGCAGTTCGCCAGCGTCGAGACGCAGCTCGTACGGTCGGAGCCCTCCGCTGGCAACGATCGCAACGCGGTACGCCTCACCCTGGACAGGGTCGGGCAGCGTCCTGGTCGTGATGCGCAGCGGTTCCCCCGGGAGGGGCGCTTCGCCCCCGCACCCGACGATCAACGCCGACAACATCACTGCCGTGAGCAGGACCTTGTAGCGCGACCGGCGCTCTTGCGGTCGGACGGGGCGCGGCGGGGGGCGCATGCTGACTCCTTCTGGCCGGCGGCCGAGCGACGCGCCAAAGCGCGCCGGACGGTGCGTGGTACCGTCGTATCAGTTCCTCCTACCGTACCCGCCACGGGCCCACCCAGCCCGTGTATCCGCAGGAGACCACCATGATCATCGCTGCGCTCCCGGACGGCGTTCGCTCGACGCGCGATTTCCACGTCGCGCTCGACGCTCGGCAGCGTTACGGCGTCGACGCCGGCATCGTCGGCTTGCGTGGCCGGTTGCTGATCGTCGACGCGCGCACCGCTGAACAGCTCGCCGCAAGAATCAACGATGCACGCGACGCCCGCCGCTTCCCCGAATCCGGGGTGGCAGGGGCGGAGATTCTCGCTGCGGCCCTTCTCGACGAGGCGGCCCATTTAATGCTCGAGGCGTACCGGCGCGAGCGGGACGCGGCGTGGAGCGCACGACTCGACTCGCACCTGACCGAGCGACTCGGCCCGGAGCGGGTGACGGCCGCCCGACTCGCGTTCGTGAACGCCTTCCCCCCTGTAGGCGTGATGCGCGGCGACAGCAGCGCCGCAGGCTGGCTCGCCACCGAGATCGACGGGCTTCCAGCACGCGAAGTGGCTCTGGAGGAGCGGATCGCCGTGCGTTTGGCGAACGAGAACCCCGCGCTAGAGCGGATTCGCGAGCTGGTAGACGACGCGCGCCTCGGCGCGGACGACGAGGCTCTCGCCAGCATCATCGAGCGGCGCCTGGAGGCGATGCCCGGACTGCCAGGGGCAGACGGGGACGACCTCTGGGCACTGTTGCGGGCGCCGATGCGAGTCAGTCCGACCTCGCTCGAAGGTCAGCTCGACTACGTTCGGCGCGTCTGGGGGGCGCGGCTTGGTGAGCGCTTCTCGGAGCTGCTGGAGCGGTTGACCCGGTCGCTGGACATGCTCCGCGAGCTTCGGGCGGGAGGTCCTCCCGGGCCCCCCGGACCCGCCCCGGTACTGGACCGGGCCGCCCTGACCCGCGGACGCGACGAGCCTGAGGCCTACAGTCCCGATGCGGATTGGATGCCGAGCGTGGTGCTGGTAGCGAAGAACGCCTACGTCTGGCTCGACCAGATCGCCCGCTGGACCGGGCGGCACGTCCACCGCCTAGATCAGGTCCCGGACGACGCCCTGGCGGACCTTCGTGCCAACGGCTTCAGCGGCCTGTGGCTGATCGGACTGTGGCAGCGTAGCGAGGCTTCTGCTCGCATCAAGCGCCTCCGCGGTCAGGAGGACGCCGTCGCGAGCGCCTATTCGCTGTACGACTACCGCATCGCGGATGACCTGGGCGGCGACCACGCCTGGCGCGAGCTTCGTGACCGAGCCGCTCGCTTCGGGATCAGGTTGGCGGCGGACATGGTACCGAACCACGTCGGCATCGACGGTCGCTGGGTGGTCGAACACCCGGACTGGTTCCTGTCCTTGGACCACCCGCCCTTTCCTGGCTACACCTTCGCTGGTCCCGACCTCTCAGGCCACGATGCGATCGAGGTGCGGATCGAGGACGGTTACTGGAAGTCGCGCGACGCCGCGGTGGTGTTCGAACGGACCGACAGCGCGAGCGGCGAGCAGCGCTACATCTATCACGGTAACGACGGCACGAGCATGCCGTGGAACGACACCGCGCAGATCGACTACCTCAACCCTGAAGCGCGTGAGGCGGTCGTCCAGGTGATCCTAGAGGTGGCGCGCAAATTTCCGATCATCCGCTTCGATGCGGCGATGACGCTAGCCAAGCAGCACGTTCAGCGACTCTGGTACCCGGAGCCCGGCCATGGTGGTGCGATCCCGTCACGCAGTGCCTACGGCGCGCTTGCTAACGAGGAGTTCGACCGGCGCATGCCGGTCGAGTTCTGGCGCGAAGTCGTCGACCGGGTCGCCGCTGAGGCGCCGGACACGTTGCTGCTGGCCGAAGCGTTCTGGATGATGGAGGGGTACTTCGTCAGGTCGCTCGGAATGCATCGCGTTTACAACAGCGCCTTCATGAACATGCTGCAGCGCGAGGCCAACGAGGACTACCAGCAGCTCGTGAGGAACGTGCTGGCGTTCGACCCGCAAATTCTGGCGCGCTTCGTCAATTTCATGAACAACCCGGACGAGGAGACCGCCATCGCGCAGTTCGGCGACGGGGACAAGGCGTACGGCGTTGCGACGATGATGGCGACACTGCCGGGTTTGCCGATGTTCGGCCACGGTCAGGTCGAGGGTCTGCACGAGAAATACGGCATGGAGTACCGCCGCGCCAGGTTGGACGAGTGGCCCGAAGAGCGCATGGTGGCGCGCCACCGCGCCGAAGTCGCCCCGCTCCTGGCGCGGCGCCACGCCTTCGCGGGAACCGACCGCTTTCGACTTCTCGAGGTCGACGGCGACGACGGTCCGCTTCACGACGTCTTCGCCTACCTCAACGGCGAGCCGGACGGTGGAGCGAACCTGGTGCTGTACCACAACCGCTACGCTAGCGCGCACGGACGCATCGTGCGAACCGCACCGTTCGCGACCGGGGACGGCGAAACGCGGCAGCAAGGGTTCGCCGAGGCGCTCGGGTTGCTTGGCGGAGCGGACCGCTTCGTCGGCTACCGTGACCTGCTCGAGGGCTGCGAGCGCATCGAGCGCTCAGACGCCTGGATCGAGCACGGTTTTCCCGTCCGGCTCGACGCATACCAGCGCCGGGTGTTGGTCGACGTCCGCGAGTTCCGTGATCCCGATGGCCGCTGGGGGCGCCTGCACGACGACCTGGCAGGCTCGGGGGTCGACGATCTCGACGAAGCGCTTCGTGACCTCGAGCTTCGGCCGCTCCACGATGGGTTCGCCTCGCTCGTTCGCGGTGCACTGTCCGAGACGAACGTCGGCGAGCCGGGACGAGCCGTCGCCACAGGCGACGCAGCTGACGTGACCGTTGCTGACGAAGCGTCCGACCAGGCCAGCGCCGGGAAAGGGCGGAAACAGGACAGGGCGAGGCTCGAGGGGTTCCGTCGCGTGGCGAGGAGCTTCGACGAAACGGTGCAACTGAGCATCGACGCGGTCCGCGAGCGGCTCGCTCGTGTGCCGGATCCGGCGCCGCCGCCCGGTGCGGAATGGCTCCGCGCCTGGGCGGTGGCGGCGGGGTTCGAGCACCCGGCGGCGGATGCGCGCCGCTTGCGTTTCGATGCCGCGGTCGCTCGCCGGCTGGAGCTGGACGATGCTGCGGGGGTCGGACCTGACGCCTGGGCTGCGCTCTGGCTCGCGCTGCTGCCGGTCACCCGCGAAGAGCCGTCAGCGGAAGCTAAGGCGGCTCCTTCTCCGAGTGCGGCGCTGGTGGCAGCCGAGGCCCTGGCCGGGCTCGATAGGGCTGGACCGATCCGCACCGTACTCGGCGTGCACGAGCACGAAGGGGTTCGCTGGTTCCGGCGCGAGGGCTTCGGGGCCTGGCTAGCCGCCTGGTTGGCGGTGCGGCAACTTAACGGTGTCGAAACCGGCGAGCCGAGCGAGCTAGAAGCCGTGCTAAGAGCCGCAGAGCAGGCGAGCGGGTACCGCTTCGACGACCTCGTCAGCGGCCCCGGGGGCGCTAGCGCTGCACCACTCAGCTAACCGTCAATACTCGATGAGGTAGTGATCGAGCTCCCAGTCGTGCACCTCGATGCGGTACTCCTCGAACTCCGCGGTCTTGGCATCGATGAAGTGCCCGGTGATGTGCTTGCCGAGCGCGGCGCGGATGACCTTGTCCTTCTCGAACAGGGCCACCGCTTCGCGCAGGGTCGGCGGCAGTTCCTTGATCTTGTGGCGCCGGCGATCGCGCACGCTCATGCCGAAAATGTTGCGCTGGATCGCCGGAGGAGGCGTGGTGCCCTTCTCGATGCCGTCCAGGCCGGAGGCGAGCATCACCGCGAGCGCCAGATAGGGGTTGCAAGTCGGATCGGGCATGCGCAGTTCGCAGCGCGTACCGATGCCGCGACGGGCCGGAATGCGGACCATCGCCGAGCGGTTCGACGCCGACCAGGCGATGTTGGTCGGAGCTTCGTACCCGGGTGTGAGGCGCTTGTAGCTGTTCACCGTCGGGTTGGTGATCGCGACCATTCCCGGTGCGTGCTCGAGCAGACCGCCGATGAACTGCAAAGCCGTCGCACTGAGCTGGAGGTCTGCGCCCTCGTCGAAGAACGCGTTCTGGCCGTTGCGGAACAGAGACAGGTGGGTGTGCATGCCAGAGCCGTTGATGCCGGCCACCGGCTTCGGCATGAAGGTCGCGTGCAGGCCGTGGTTAAGGGCGATGCGCTTGACGACGTAACGGAAGGTGGCGATGTTGTCGGCCGTCGACAGTGCAGGCCCGTACTTGAAGTCGATCTCGTGCTGACCGGGGGCCACCTCGTGGTGGGCGGCCTCGATCTCGAAGCCCATCTCCACCATGGCGTTGACCATGTCCCGGCGTGCCTCTTCGCCGCGATCGAGGGGGGCGAGGTCGAAATAGCCGGCTGCATCGTGCGTGTCGGTGGTCGGTAAGCCGTTGGCGTGCCGGGTGAACATGAAGAACTCCGGCTCGGGGCCGGCGAACATGTCGTCGAATCCGAGCGCGCGGAGACGCTCTATCTGGCGTTTGAGAGCGAAGCGAGGATCGCCTTCGAAAGGTGTGCCATCGGGGTTGGCGATGTCGCAGATCAGTCGCGCGACCTTGCCCTGGCCGCCGCCCTCGACGATGTCGGGGAAGACCAGGAAGGTTTCCATGTCGGGCTTGAGCAGCATGTCGGACTCTTCGATGCGCGTGAAGCCTTGCACCGAGGAACCGTCGAACATCAGTTCTCCATCGAGCGCCTTCTCGAACTGCGAGGTCGGAACCTCGACGTTCTTGTTGTGACCGAGGATGTCGGTGAACTGCATGCGCAAAAACGCCACATGCTGGTCCGCTAGGATCTTGAGAATCGCGTTGCGGGTCTGTCCCATAGCCTGCCTCCTGGGGGGTCGGGATCGGGACGAGAACGTACCCCCGGGACAGGGGGACGGCCCGGCCGTCGCAAGATAATACGTGCACAATGTTACGGAAGCAAGTACACTTGCGCCAACTTTGGTGTCCCGCAGCGTGGACTTCGCCGGTAAATCGCGCGGTGTGTCCGCCTTCTTGCACGCGAACGACGCGCACCGAAGAACGCCCGTCGACTATAAAGTGGTCTCTCGCTCCGCGGCATTCAGCTCGTCGCGCGCTTCGTCACGGTCGGCGCAGCGAAGCATCTCACCTACGTCGACGACCTTGACGCGCGGTCGGCCGGCGGGAGCGCCGCGCTCGACCTCGAGCTGGTCGAGACGGAGCCAGCCGCCGAAGTCGACGTAGCGAACTCCACGCTGCGACAGCAGTGCTGGAACGGCACCGTCAGATGCTTCGGCCGGCGACCGGAGCGGGTCCGCGAGGAGCGCCGCGACCGTCTTCATCGCGTCGGCCTTGTTGGTGCCGATCACGCCGCTCGGGCCGCGCTTGATCCAACCGGCCACGTACGTTCCCGGTACCGGCGCACCGGACGCGTCGAGGACGCGACCGCCGTCGTTCGGAACCACGCCGCGCCGGTCGTCGAACGGCACGCCCGGAATCGGAACGCCGCGATAACCCACCGAGCGAAGAACCAGACCGGCCGGAATCGTCTCGCGCTCGCCGCTATCGACGGCCGCCAGGTAACCACCCTCACGCGGCTCGAGCCGGTTGCGGCCGAGCACCAGCTGACGGACCGAGCCGCCCTCGCCCCGCAGCTCGACGGGAGAGACGAAGAAGCGCAGGTGCAGTTTGCGGGGTTTGCCGGCGGGCTCGAGCTTGGCGAAATCCTCGAGGATGGCCATGTTGCGCTTGGTCGCGGCGTCGTCTTCGATCGCGGCGGCCGAGGCAGGATCGAGCTCCAACTCGCGCGGATCGACGAACAGATCGGCGTTAGCGAGCTCGCCGAGCTCGCGCAGTTCCTTCGTCGTCCACTTCGCCTGCGCCGGTCCGCGACGGCCGAGCATGGAGATCTCCTCGACGCGACTCTCGCTCAGCGCTTCTATCGCGTGGTCGGCGATATCGGTCGTGCGCAGCTCGTCGACCGACTTCGCCAGGATGCGCGCGACGTCCACGGCGACGTTGCCCATTCCCACCACCGCTACGTGGGTAGCGTCGAGGGGCGGTTCGAGCCCGACGTAGTCGGGATGCCCGTTGTACCAGGCGACGAATTCGGTGGCGGACAGGCTGCCGTGCAGGTCCTCGCCCTCTATCCCCAGCGAGCGGTCGCTCGACGCGCCCACGGCAAGCACGACCGCGTGCGAACGGTCGCGTAACTCGTCGACGCTGAGGTCTTGTCCCACGTCGACGTTGCCGAAGAAGCGCACACGCGGATCGCGGCAGGTCTTTTCGAAGGCGCGCGTCACCGACTTGATCTTTTCGTGATCCGGGGCGACGCCGTAGCGCACCAGTCCGTACGGCGTCGGCAGGCGATCGAACACGTCGACGCGCACATCGTCTCGAGCCTTGAGGAGGGCGTCGGCCGCGAACAGGCCCGAGGGTCCCGCACCGACGATCGCGACGCGCAAGGGAGGAGAAGGTGTCATGCGCCCCTTCTACCACGTCGTTTCCGGGCCGCCGAAGGGGGGTTCGTCCCGCCGGCTGCGGTATCGTCGGCGTTCATGGACGGCCCGCTGGCACCCGAGATCCCGCTCGACCCGCCCGCTACGGCACCTGCAGACCTGCGCGTCTGGAAGTTCGGTGGCACCAGCGTCGGCGATCTCGACCGGATGCGCAAAGTAGCGACGAGGATAGCGCGGCATGTGCAGCGTGGCGAGCGTCTGGTGGTGACGGTTTCGGCGATGGGCCGCTCGACCGACCGGTTGATCGCCTTGGCGCGTGAGCTGGTGGCTCGGCCCGATCGCCGCGAACTCGATGCGCTCATGGCGACCGGTGAGCAGCAGGCCACGGCGCTGCTGTGCCTCGCACTGCAAGCGCAAGAGGTTCCCGCCCGGTCGCTGACCGGTGCCCAGGCCGGTTTTCATACCAGCGATCTGCACGGCTCGGCCAGCATTCGTGAGGTCGACCCGCGCCGCATTCACGACGAGCTGGGGCGGGTACCGGTTGTAGTCGTCGCCGGCTTTCAGGGGCGTACACCGCGGGGCGACGTGGCGACGCTCGGGCGCGGCGGGTCGGACACGACGGCGGTCGCGCTCGCCGCGGCGCTGGGAGCACCGGAGTGCGAGATCTTCACCGATACCGACGGGGTGTACACCACCGATCCGCACCTGGTGCCCACAGCGACGAGGCTGGACGTTATCGACTACGACGAGATGCTCGAGCTCGCCCAGCTCGGCGCGACGGTGCTGCACCCCCGGAGCGTCTGGTACGCGCGCAGGTACGGCGTCCGCATTCACGTGCGCAGCAGCTTTACCTTCGCCGCTGGAACGATCGTCCGCAAGCTCGACCGCACCCTCGAACCCATTCTCGAACGCAAGGAGGCAGGCATGATCACCGACTCGCCCGTGACCGGCGTGGCGCTGGACCGCAACCATGCGCGCATCGACCTGATTGGCTTGCCCGACACGCCCGGCGTCGCGGCGCGGCTGTTCCGGGCACTAGGTGACGCCAACGTCAGCGTGGACATGATCATCCAGGGCGTCCCGGGCGACGGCGCCAGCCGTCAGCAGATGGCATTCACCGTCGCTGGCGACCTAGTCCCCGATGCGCTTGAAGCGGTCACGGCCGTGCTCGAAGAGATCGGCGGACGGGCCCAGGCGAGCCACGACGTCGCCAAGCTGTCGATCGTAGGGGTGGCGGTCGGATCGACGCCCGGCGTGGCCGGCCGGATGTTCGAAGCCGTCGCCGCGGTCGGTGCCAACATCGAAATGATCGCCACCAGCGAGGTACGGGTGTCGGTGGTGCTGCCGGCGGACAAAGCGGAGGCGGCGTTACGGGCGGTTCACCGCGCCTTCGGACTCGACGCAGTGGACGGCGACGAGGAGCCCGGTTAGGTTGCCTGGCGGCATAGCTGCGTGACTCAGGATCTCGAGGTGGAACAGTTGATCGTGTCGCGGCGTGCCGGCCGCGCCGACATCCTTGTAGTGCTCGAGGATCCCAGCGGGGCGCGCCGTCGCGAGCGCCTGCCCTCGTCACAGAGCGACCTCGGTCGAGCCGTCGAAATTCTCGCCCGGCATTTGGCCTGGCGCGGAGACGTGAGCGGAGTCGCTTCCAAACTACGCGTCAGGGTCGAGCAAGGCGACGAGCTGCGCCTTCGCGACGATCTTGCGGACCGTTTCAGGCGCGCGCTGGCGGCCGCCCTCGTCGCCGTGGAGGACGGCTGAAGCAGGTGTGCGCGGATCGCTCCGGTCGAACGCGGGCGGTTCGCTAGCGTCGGTTCCGCCGTCCAGAGCGACGCTGGCCCGGTCCGGCCGGTCACCCCGCCGGTGGTAGACTCTCCGGCGATGTCGAACGACGGGGCGCGCTCTTGACCTTCGAGCTGCCGAGTGAATTGAGGGAGATGCGCCAGCACGTTCGCGCGTTCGCCCGCGAACGCATCGTTCCGGGCGCGGCGGTCGTGGACGCCGACCCACGTTTTCCTGTCGAGATGCTAGCGAAGATGGGCGAGTTAGGCCGGCGCGGCGTCACCACGCCCGAACGCTACGGCGGCAGCGGCATCGCCGCTCAGTCGGTCGGCATCGCTAGAGCGGCGTTCGAAGCTGCGCGCGACTACGCCGACGAACGCCAGGCTTTCTTACGTCGCATTCGCGAGTTTCAGGGCGTCGCGCTCCCGGTCGCGGACATGGCTTCCCGCACCGAAGCGGCGGGGTTCGTGACCGACGCGGCGCTGCAGGTGCTCGGCGGCGCGGGCTACACGCGTCACCCGGATCTACGAAGGCACCAGCGAAATCCAGAGGGTGGTGATGGCAGGCCAGATCTATCGTGACCTGGAGCGCGATTCAACCAAGAGCAGGAGGACGACATGAAGATCGTGACGGTGGTTCGTCAGGTTCCCGACGCGGAAGCGCGGGTTCGCATCGAGGAGGGCGCCGTGGCGCTATCGGGTGCCGCCTGGGTTCTCGACGGGATGGACGAGTACGGCGTTGAAGAGGCGCTGCGGCTGCGCGACGGCGGGAGCGAGGTGGAGATTCTCGCCCTGGCGCTGGGACCGGAGCGCAGCGAGGAGGCGCTCCGAACCGCACTCTCCCTCGGTGCCGACCGGGCGCTGCTCCTCGTCGCAGCTGAAGAGCCGGATCCGCTTCCCGCCGCGAAGCGGCTGGCGGAGGCGATTCGTGCCGAAGGGGCGGACCTGGTGTTCGTCGGCGGCAAGCAGGCCGACTGGGACAGTGCAGCTTTGGGTCCAGCGCTGGCCGAGGCGCTCGGTTGGCCGCTGGCCGACTGGACGACCAGCCTTCAGCTCGAGGACCGCGTGTTGCAGGTCGTACACGACGCCGACGGCGGCGCCGAACAGATGTCGCTGCCGCTACCCGCGGTGGTGTCGACGCAACAGGGCCTGAACGAGCCGCGCTACCCGACGCTTCCCAACATTATGAAGGCGCGTCGCAAGGAGCTTCGCTTTGAGCCGGCCGGGCAGTTGCCCGCGCCCGTCCGAACGGTAGGTCGCACCCTCGAGCAGCACGACCGCCAGGGCCGGATCGTGTCCGGCAGCACGACCGAAGCGGTGCAGCAGCTTGCCGAAGTGTTCGAAGGGGTCTCGCAATGAGCGGTCCGGTGCTGGTCTGGACCGAGGCGCACAGGGGCGAGCCGACACGCGGGTCGCTGCAGGCGTTGAGCGCCGCCCGCGAACTGGCGGCCGCCCTGACCACCACCGTCGAGGCGGTCGTGAACGACGCGGAGTCGGCCGAGGTGTTCGCCCGTTACGCCCAGGTCGTGATCCGCTGCGCTCCCACCGCTGCCAACCACGACCAGCTGGTAAGGACGGCGCAAGCGGCCTGCGACGCCCGCGGAGGGCAGGTGTTGCTGATGGCGTCGAGCCGGACCGCCCAGGCCGTCGCTGCGCGCGTCGCAGTTCGCAGCGACGCGGCCCTGCTCGAAGACGTCACGGCGCTAGGCGTCGAGGAGGAGCGCATCACGGCTCAGCGCCTCACGCAGTTGCAGCGCATTCGCGAAGACCGCGTCTGCGACGCTGAGCGGGTCGTCATCACCACCAAGACGGGCGCGTTCCCGCCCGCCGCAGAGACCGGAAGCGCTGGCGAGATCGTCGAGCTGGCGGTGGCTTACCAGCCGGAGGATGCGCGTGTCGAGGTGCGACCGCAAACGGGCGAGCGAGCTGGGGCGGCGCCGCTCGAGGAGGCAAGAGTCGTTGTCGCCGGCGGTAGGGGCGTCGGCTCGGCGGAGGCGTTCGCCAGCCTGGTCGAGCCCCTCGCGCAGCGGCTCGGCGGTACGGTCGGAGCGACCCGTGCCGCGGTCGACGCCGGTTGGCGCCCCTACCACGAGCAGATCGGCCAGACCGGAAAAACGGTGGCGCCCGACCTGTACCTGGCTTTGGGGATTTCCGGTGCGGTGCAACACCTCTCCGGCATGAACCGGAGCCGTACGGTCGTAGCGATCAACCACGACGCTGACGCACCTATATTCAAGCACTGCGACGTAGGCGTGGTCGCGGACCTTCACGAGCTGGTACCTGCCCTGCTCGAAGCGATGGGGGCCGGCGACGGTTGAGTCGATACCTGGCGCGGAGCATCCCGGCGGAGGTGTGCGCGTTCGGCGGGCGACGCATGGCGACCTGGACGCACTGGTAAGGCTCGAGGAGAACTTCCCGAGCGATCGCCTACCGCGGCGTTCACTGCATCACCTGATCACGCGCGCGCACGCCGACGCCTGGGTCGCCGTGTCGGGCGGCGCGGTGGTCGGTGACGCGATCGTGCTGTACCGGCGTGGCTTCGACGCGGCGCGGCTTTACTCGCTGGTGGTCGCGCCGCAGGCACGCCGTCGCGGCGTGGCCGACGCTCTGCTCGAGGTGACCGAGGCAGCGGCGCTGGAACGCGGCTGCGTCGCCGTTCGGCTCGAAGTGCGCGAAGACGCACTACCGGCCCAGCGGCTCTACCGGCGCCGTGGCTACCAGGTGTTCGGCAGGTCCGGCGCCTACTACCTCGACGGGACCGACGCGATCCGCATGAGCAAACGGCTGAGGGGCGACGCACCCGCACTGCTGGGCGTGCCGTTCGTTCCCCAGTCGCTCCCGTTCAGCTGCGGACCGGCCTGCCTGATGATGGCGATGCGGGCGTTCGGTGGCGCCGTGCCGCCCAGCCGCGCCGAGGAGCTGGCGTTGTGGCGCGAGGCGACCACCGTCTACCTCGCTGCCGGGCACGGGGGGTGCAGTCCGCACGGGCTGGCCGTCGCCGCGGCGAGGCGAGGCTTCGACGTCGAGGTGTACGACCGGGATGGAGCGGTCCCGTTCCTCGACAGCGTGCGGGCTGACGCCAAGAAGGAGGTCGTTCGCCTAGCTCACGACGAGTTCCTGGCCGAGCTACGCGAGCGCGGCGTGCGCGTCGTGGTGGCACCGTTCGGCATCGAAACGGTCGATGCGGCCGTGCGGCGCGGGCGGATTGCGATCCTGCTGGTTTCCGGCTATCGGCTCTACGCCCAGAAGACGCCGCACTGGGTGGTAGTGACCGGGAGCGACGAAGATCACCTGTACGTGCACGATCCGTTCGTACCCGAAGGGTCCGAGCGGGCGGACGGCGTGCACCTCCCGCTCCCCCGCAGCGCCTTCGAAGCGGTCGCGAACTTCGGTAAGGCGCGCCACCGCTACCTAGTCTCGATCGGGCCGCCCTCGGCCGGATCGCGCGCCAGGTGAGCGACGATCCGTGCGTACAGGTCGGGATCCGCCTGGTCCTCCTCGCCCGCCGCGAGGGTGGGATTGTCGTTGACCTCGATGACGTAGTACGAACCGCCGATCTCCTTGATGTCGACGCCGTAGAGCGACCTGCCGATAGCTGCCGAAGCGTCCAAAGCCACCTGCTTGAGTTGGAGATCGGCCTGGGCTTGCGGAACCGCTTCGACTCGCGCCCATTCGCCCCTGTCGCCGCGGTCCATCAACTTCCAGTGGTCCGGCACGAACCGGTAGCGCAGCACCGCCAGCACCTGGCCGTCCAAGGTCACGACCCGCCAGTCGAACTCGCTCGGCATGTACTGCTGCACCACCAGGCGATCGGCTCGTCGTAGGAAACGGCGCGCGACGGAGACGAACGACGCTTCGTCGGCAACCTTGTCGACGTACGCCGAGAAGCTCGAGTTGGGCGCCTTCAGCACCAGCGGAGCGCCGAGGCGCTCGAACAGGTCGCGTGCGGTGGCCGGCGTCACCTCCGCCTCGTCGACGAAGCGGGTCTCGGGTACCGGCACGCCGGCCTGGATAAGCCGCACGTACATGTTCACCTTGTCGCAACAGATGCGGATCGATTCGGCGTGGTCCAGCACACGCATGCCGGCCAGCTCGGCCCGCCGCGCCACCACGTAGGCGGTGTTGAGCGGGTCGGTCAGAGCGCGAATCAGCACCGCGTCGTAGCGGGTGAGGAAGTCGAGCTCGTTGCGGAAAAGGAAGTCCAGCTCGTGCCCAGCTTCGAACGCGGCCAGGCGGAAGTTCGACAGTGCGGTCAGCTCGACCGACGAGCGGATGGTGCTGCGTTCGGTGAAGATAGCTAGTCGCGCCACCGGCCCACCTCGCCGATCCAGGAGCGCTCGCCTTCATTGAGCTCGTGGTACGGCAGCGGCTCGGCTGCGGCGAGTAGGTAATCCGCCGGCGAAACGATCACCCGAAGCCGAGCTAGCGGCAGGTGTAACGCCGCGAAGGCGTCACGAACGAAGCTCTCTAGCTCGGGTACGTCGCAGCGGCCCAGCACTACGCGAACCGTGTCCAGGCGGTAGGTGTCGGGCAGGCGTTGACAGTACACGGCGTACTTTCCAGCGTAGGTGAGACCCCCACGACGTGCCGCGAGTCCGGCCTCGTCCAGGATCAGCTCGCCCTTGCTCGAAAACGGGTTGACCGGCCAGGCCAGGAACGGCGGCGCCGGAAACCGCTCGGTCACGAGCGTGGCACTGGGCACTTCGAGCCCTGCGGCGCGAGCCTTATCGGCCAGGATCGGGACGACGTACGCGTCGAGAGCCTCTTCGGTCGTCGGCCAGACACGTTCGCCGCCGAGCTCGGCGTCGAGCGAAGCGTAGTACCCCGCTCCCAGGTAGGCGTAGTCGCCCGCCATGTTGAGCGTGTCCGGCGCCTGCTCTCCGGGAGCGAGGAACGACGCGAGCGCGCCAGGGCGAGGCTCGAGTACTGGGACGTCGCTCACGCCGGCACGCTAGCACTACGACCGAGATGCCGTGCGACGGCCCGACAGGTGGCGGCGCGGTTCCTCAGCGTCGTAACGCCTCCACGCCCGGCAGGGCAGCTCCCTCGAGAAACGCGAGCGAGGCTCCACCACCGGTGCTAATGTGGTCGATCGCGTCCGTAACTCCAGCGGCGGCGATGGCGGCGACCGAATCGCCGCCCCCGACCACGGTGAAGGCGTCGAGGGCGGCGACGGTCTTCGCAATTGCGCGTGTGCCGGTGTCGAACGGTGGCACTTCGAACACCCCCAGCGGGCCGTTCCAGACCACCGTCTTGGCGTTCGCGAGCGCGCGCTGCCAACTTGCGATGCAAGCCGGGCCGGCGTCGAGGCCGCGCAGGCCAGGCGGAATCGCGTCCGATGGATGTACCGACGTTTCGACGCCGGCAGCTACCTCGGCGGCGCAGACGGAGTCCTCCGGCAGGTGCAGGGACACCCCCGCCTCTTTGGCGCTCGCCAATAGGTCGCCGGCGACGTCGAGCTTGTCGACCTCCACTAGCGAGTCGCCCACTTCGCCTCCCTGCGACTTGAGGAAGGTGTACGCCATCGCTCCGCCGACGAACAACTCGTCGACCACCCCGAGCAGGTTCTCGATCACGCCGATCTTGTCGCTGACCTTCGCTCCGCCCAACACCGCCTTGAACGGTTTCTCGGGGGCGCTTACCAGGTGGCCGAGAACATCGAGCTCACGTTGCATCAGGCGCCCGGCGAAGCTGTCGAGCAGCCGGGCCACCCCTTCGGTCGACGCGTGGGCGCGGTGCGCTGCCCCGAACGCGTCGTTCACGTACGCATCGGCGAAACCGGCGAGTATCGCGGCGAGCTCCGGGTCGTTGCGTTTCTCACGCGAGTCGAAGCGGGTGTTCTCGAGCAGCGTGATCGAGCCATCCGGTGCCTTGGCGACGAAGGCGATCTGTTCCTTCGAGCCGGGACCGTCGCATCGCAGGTAGCGCACTTCGCGCCCCAGCAGCTCGGACAGACGCTCGGCCACGGGAGCGAGCCGCGCGTCTTCCTGGGGACCGTTGGGACGCCCCAGGTGGCTCATGGCGATCACCGTCGCACCCGCGTCGAGCAGCTCGTTCAGTGTCGCTAGTGCGGCGCGGATGCGGGTGTCGTCGACGATCGCGCCAGCACGTAACGGCACGTTGAAGTCGACGCGCACCAGCACCCGCTTGCCGGCCGGCGACAGGTCGTCGAGGGTGGGAATCATCACTTCCTCCAACTCGCGAGGCGGGCCGAACTTTGCGTGCGGGATTTCAGGCGCTGCGAACCATGAGTTCGAGCACGTCGACCATCCGGTTGCTGTAGCCCCACTCGTTGTCGTACCAGACGAAGAACTTCGCCAGGTTGCCGTTGGTCTTGGTGAGCCCGCCATCGAAAATGCCGGAGTGGGGATCGCCCTGGATGTCGGCGAGGACCAGCGGCTCCTCGGTGTAGCGGACGATGCCTTTCAGCGACCCTTCGGCCGCCTCCTTGATGGCGGCGTTGATCTGGTCGGCACTGGCGGCGGTCTCGAGGACCGCGGTCACATCGCTGATCGAGCCGGTCGGGGTCGGCACCCGCAACGCGGCACCGTCGAAGATGCCGCGGAACTGTGGCAGGACCTTCGCGACCGCGACGGCGGCACCCGTCGAGGTGGGGATGATGTTCGTCGCGGCGTTACGGGCGCGGCGCAGATCCTTGTGCGGTCCGTCGAGCAGCAGCTGGTCGTTGGTGTAGCTGTGAACGGTGGTCATCATCGCCCGCTCGACGCCGAACGCCTCGTCGACGATCTTCATGACCGGAGCCAGGCTGTTGGTGGTGCAGCTGGCATTGGAGACGATGTGGTGCTTTTCAGGGTCGTACTCAGAGTCGTTGACACCGATCATGATGTCGAAGTCGCTGTCCGGGGAGGGGGCACTGATGAGGACCTTCTGCGCGCCTGCGGCAAGGTGCGCGGCCGCCTGCTCGCGTTTGGTGAACAGGCCGGTCGACTCGACCACCACGTCGACCCCGAGCTCGCGCCAGGGGAGCTCTGCAGGGTCGCGGAAGGCTGTCGCGCGGATCTTTCGGCCATCGACGATCAGGTGGCCTTCTTCGTACTCGACGGTGCCGTCGAACTTTCCATAGTTCGAGTCGTAGCGCAGCAGATGCGCCAGCGTCTTGTTATCGGTGAGGTCGTTAACCAGGACGATCTCGAGACCGCGTCCGTGGGCGATGCGGAAGATCTGCCGGCCGATGCGGCCGAACCCATTGATGCCGATCTTCATTACGTTCCTCCTCGTGTGCGTGCGGGTTGCTTGCGTGCTGGTGGCTCGCGTGCCTGCCGCCAGCGGTTACCGTGCGCCCTGTGTACCAAGGCGTGCTACGACACCGAGTGTATCGCACCGGCCGCTGAGACCGTGGCCGTGAAGCGTGGAAGCCGGTGCGGGCGCGACGCCAAATCGGGTGTGGGAGAACCGTCCTGGACAAGGATTCCATCGCCTGGCCGCGTTGACGCCAGCGCCAGGCCGGGCTACCATCGACGACGCCCCGTAGCTCCGGGCGCATCGGCCGGCCCTACGTTCCTTTCCTTCAGGAGGTCACATGAACAGATTCGCCGCATGGCTCGTTTCGCTCGTCCTTGTCGCCGGAGGCGCGTCGGCGACGGCTCAGGACGCCCCCGACCCGACTCCGATCGGGGCACTTCTAAGCTTCACCGGCGCGCTTGCCGAGTTCGGCACGGCGCACCTCAACGCGGTCGAGTTGGCCGCGAGCCAGGTAAACGCCGCTGCCGAGGAGGTGTTCGGCGGACCGCTGATGCGGATCGTGCCCGAGGACACCGCCACCAGTCCGTCGAGCGGCGTGGACCGCGCCCGCAAGCTCGTCGACGTCGATGGCGTTCCCGGGATCGTCGGGGCGCTCTCCAGCGGAGTGTCGACGAACGTCGCCGAAGCGGTGACCATTCCCTCCGAGGTCGTCCAGATCTCGCCGGCGTCCACCTCGCCGCTGATCAGCTTCCTAGAGGACGGCGACTTCATGTTCCGCACCGTCGCCTCCGACGCGCTGCAGGGCGTCGTAGCCGCCCAGCTCGCCCGCGGCGAGATCGACGCAATGGTGTCGTACGACACGGCAGCGACGATCTACGTCAACAACCCGTACGGGCAGGGCCTGTCCAACGCGTTCGCCGCAGCGTTCGAAGCGCGCGGCGGCACCGTGACCGCCCAGGTCGCCCACCCGGAGGAGCCACAACCTACCTACGCCGGCATCCTCGAGCAGGCGCTGGCGGACGATCCCGACATGCTGCTAATTGTGAGCTACCCCGGGCAGGCGACCGTCTACCTGCAAGAGGCACGCGACCTGTTCGAGTACACCTCGTTCCAGTTCGTCGACGGCTCGAAGTCGCTCGAGATCATCGAGGCGCTCGGCGCCTCGGTCGTCGAGGGAGCCTGGGGCACGGCGCCAGGGTCGGACCCCGATTGGCCCGGCTTCCAAGACTTCGTTGCCCAGTTCGAAGCGGTGCACGGCGAGCGTCCGCCGCTTCCGTTCATGGACGCCGCCTACGACGCCACCGCCGTTTTCGGTCTGGCACTGGCGCAGTTGCACGTCGACGGTACGCAGGTAACCGGACCGAGCCTGCGTGACGCAGTCCGGCGGGTCGCCGACGGCGTAGGCGAGCCGGTCGGCGTGGGCGAGTTCGCCCGTGCGTTCGAACTGCTGCAGGCGGGCACCGAGATCGACTACACCGGCGCGGCCAGCAACGTCGACTTCGACGAGGCGGGGGACGTGATCACCCCGGTCGAAGTGTGGCGCTACCTGAACGCCGACATCGACACGATCGAGATCCGCACGGCCGACCAGATCCCGGCCGATTGACGACACCGCGGTCCGGACCGCTGTCCAGCGGTGCTACGGCTGTGGACGAAGCGAAGGGGGCGAGCCGTCAGGCTCGCCCCCTCGTAACGTTGACGACTCCCGCTGCTCAGGTGCGCCTGCGCTCTCCGATAAGACCTTGCGGCCGGAACCGTAGAATCGCCAGGAACAGCAGCGAGATGAACAAGAAGCGCAGGTACGGGCCGCGAGCGGGCAGCTCGGGAGAGATCGCGGCCAAGGCAGGGCGAAGCGTGTCGACCAGCGAGGCGGTTCCGGTCCAGATACCCCAGATCACGAACGCTCCCAGGATCGCGCCGCGGTTGTTGCCGCTGCCGCCGAGCATCAGCATCACCCAGATCAGGAACGTCGCGTAGAGCGGGTCGAAGTGGCTGTAGTCGATCGACACCATGTAGTGCGCGTAGAGCGAGCCCCCGACGCCCATCACCGCCGCGCCGATCACGAACGCCTGCACCTTGAACGAAGCGGCGTCCTTGCCGTTCATGCGTGCAGAGCTTTCCTCCTCACGAACCGCTCGCAGCACCCGTCCCCACGGCGACTCGATCATCCGTTCGAGCAGTACGAAGGTCAGCGTGAGCAGCACAGCGACCACCGCCAGGTACACGTACGGGTAGTCACGTGGTGAAAGCGGTGCGAACCAGGCGTTGGCGAAGGCGGGCAGGAACGCGCACCCGTCGCTCGAGACCAGGCAGCCGAGCGGTTGCGGAATGCCGCGCAAGGGCTGCGGGCCGTTAGCCAGCCAGCGCTCGTTCTGGAACACCAGCCGCACCACCTCGGCGATGCCTATCGTGGCGATGGCGAGGTAGTCGTCGCGCAGTCTCAGTGTCGGCCGGGCGATCACCCACGCCACCGCCGCCGACGCCGCCCCTGCGGCGACGACGCCCACCAGGAACGGGGCACCCAGCCCCAACGCTTGAGTCGCGAAGGCGGCCATCGGACCGGTCGGCATGGTGGTCGTCACAAGTGCCGTGACGAAGGCTCCAACGGCGAAGAATGCCGCCACGCCGATGTTGAACAGGCCGGTATAGCCCCACTGCACGTTGAGGCCGAGCGTCAGCACCCCGTAGATCGAAGCCATCAGCGCGAACGACACCAGGTACCCCAGGATGCCAGCCGGAAGCAGGCCCGTGACGGCCACGCCGGTCGCGGCAGCCAGCGGCAGCACCAACCAGCGCAGCCACGGCCTACCGCCGCCGACACCGCTCAGCAACAGTGCGATCGGGACGGCGAGTAGCATGCCGCGAATCGCCTCGGCGCCGCTCATGCCCGCCTCCCGCGCAGGCCGAACAGGCCCTCCGGCCTCACCAACAGCACCAGGATCATCAGCACGAAGGCCACGGCCGGGCCGTAGGCCGGGTTGAGAAACGCGCTCGAAAGTTGCCACGTCACGCCGATGATCAGGCTACCGGCCAGCGCGCCGTACGGGTTGCCGATCGTGCCGAGAATCACCGATGCGAACAGCGGCAGCAGCAACCACCAACCCATCTCGGGTCGCATCTGGGCGTCGAGGCCGTACATAGCACCGCCGATCGCAGCGAGTCCACCACCGATCATCCAGGTGAACAGGACCACCCGCTCGACGTCTATGCCCGCCACCCGGGCCAGCTCCGAGTTGTCGGCGGTGGCGCGCATGGCCTTGCCCATCTTCGTCCTTTCCAACAGCAGGTAGACGAGAGCGATCAGAGCCAGCGCCAGCGCCAGGATGAACAACTGATCGGGACGGACCCGAATGCCGGCGAACAGCTCGACCGCAGGGCGCGGCCGGCCGGGGTAGAAGAAGCGGAAGTCCGCGCCCCAACCGAGGTAGACGACGCTGCGCAGACCGAGAGCGATCGCCAGCGAAGACATGGCCATGTAGATCGGTGCGGCGCCGCGTGCGCGTAGTGGCCGGTAGACCCCTCGATCGAGCAGGTAGGCGATGAACCCGACCGTCGGGGCGACAAGCGCCAGCACCAGCAGGAACTCCAGCGAGAACGAGAACGGGCCTAGCGGCGCTCCGTCGGGTATCAACGCCAGCAACGCCAACGAGAGGTAGGCGCCGACCGTCATCAGATCACCGTGAGCGAAGTTCGGCAGGTTGAGCACGCCGAAGATGAGAGAAAGGCCGATGGCACCAAGCGCAAGGATGCCACCGAGCATCACGCCACGCACCGTCAGGGCCAATAGCCGGTCGGGTGAGATGCCCTGCACTACGGCCGCTACGACGATCAGTAGCAACGCTGAGCCGAGCAGCATCAGCAGGCCCGCCGGACCCGGCTCGGCTGCGCGGCGCAGGCGCGTGCGGGCGCCGCGGATCACGGACGCCCACCCAGGTACAGCCGAGCCACCTCGGGATCGTCGAGAAGCGTAGCGCCGGGGCCGTCCAACTCGTTGCGGCCGTTCGCGAGCACGTAACCGCGGTGCGCAAGCTCGAGCGACTTGCGGGCGTTCTGTTCGACCATCAGTACGGCGATCCCCTCCGCGTTCACCTCGCGCACCTTCTCGAATATCAGGTCCACCAGCATCGGTGCGAGACCGGCCGAAGGCTCGTCCAGCATGAGAAGCTCGGGTTCGAGCATCAGCGCACGGCCCATCGCCACCATCTGCCGCTCGCCGCCCGACATCTGACCGGCGCGCTGGCGCCGCCGCTCGTACAGGCGCGGAAACAGCTGGTAAACCCGCTCCTTGCGTGGCTCGAGCGGCCCGGTCAGCGTGAACGCCCCCATCTCCAGGTTCTCCTCGACCGTCAGGGTGCGAAACACGTTCGACACCTGCGGCACGTAGGCGAGTCCCTTGCGTACCAGGCGGTCCGGTGCGATGCCGGCGATGTCCTGGCCACGGAAGCGGACGGCACCGGACCAGGGGGAGAGCAGGCCGAACACGAGCTTCATGGCGGTGGACTTGCCGGCGCCGTTCGGACCGACGATCGAGACGATCTCGCCCTCGTCCACCCGCAGGTCCAGGTCGCGCAACACCTCCATCTCGCCGTACCCGGTGGTGACGCCCTCAACCTCGAGGATGGCCATGTTCACCCCCCAGGTACGCTTCAAGCACGCGCGGGTCGCGGCGCACCTCGTCTGGCGTGCCGACCGCCAGGTCGGTGCCCTGGTTCATCACGACCACCGGGTCGCACAGGTCCATGACCAGGCGCATGTCGTGTTCGATCAGCAGGAAGGTGATGCCGCGTTCGTCCCGCAGCTGTTCGATGCGCATGCGGATGTCCTCCATAAGCGTCGGGTTCACGCCTGCCGCCGGCTCGTCGAGGAGGACCAGCTTCGGGTCCGCCATTAGGGTTCGGGCTATCTCGAGCAGCTTCTTCTGGCCACCCGAGAGCGAGCTGGCATGCGCGTCGGCAAGGTGCTCGAGCTGCAGGAACGAAAGCACCTCCCGCGCCTTGTCACGTATAGACCGCTCTTGGCGGGCGACCGCGCCGGGCCGCAGCAGTGGAGCCCAGAAGCGCTCGCCGAGCTGGTCTTTAGGGACCAGCATGAGGTTCTCGAGCACCGTCATGCTGCCGTGCTCGCGCGGGATCTGGAAGGTGCGGCAGATGCCGGCCCGAAAGATCTGGTGCGGTTGCAGGCCGGTAACGTCACGCCCTTCGAAGGTGACCGTGCCGGCGTCCGGCTGCAGGAACCCCGACACCAGCGAGAACACCGTCGTCTTGCCGGCACCGTTCGGGCCGATCAAGCCTGTCACGCTGCCTCGCGGAACGTCCAGGTCGCAGCGGTCGACGGCGCGCAGGCCTCCGAAGTCCTTCACCAGCCCGCGAATCGAGAGGATCGGCGCACTACCGTTGCTGGCGATCATCCGGCGTTCGCCCTCCTCAGCGCCACAATGATCGTGGAGTCGTCGCCTGTCAGGTCGCCGCTGGCCCGGTACCAATCGCCAGCCGACCGCTCCGGATCGCCCGCAGCGAAGCGGACCGCCAGCACCTCGTCTGACACCGTCGCGGCGTGCTGTTCGAGGGCTGCAGCGACGTCGGGGTGGTCGCTGGACCAGATCAGTTCGATCCGGTCCGAGACCGCCAGGCCTGCGCTCTTGCGGGCGTTCTGGACGAAGCGAACCGCGTCGCGCGCCAATCCCTCCCGCAGCAGTTCGGGGTTCAGCTCGGTGTCCAACGCCGCCAGGTAGCCGCGGTCTTCGACCGCCGCGTAGCCGGCGGGACTGCGTGCGTCGAGCAGGAGCGCTTCCGGCTCGAGCTCGATGACCTCGCCGCCCAGGTCGACCGTCACGCTGCTACCTTCGCCTACGGCGGCGGCGATCTGCCGACCGTCCATCTGCCCGAGCGCGGCTCTGAGCGCGGGAATCCGCGCACCGAGGCGGCGCCCCAGCAGGGGCAGGTTAGGCCGCACGTCGTAGTCGACGAAGGCGTCGGTCGGGTCGAGGTAGCGCGCCTGCTTCACGTTCAGCTCGTCAAGCAGCTGGCCCTCCAGCCTCCTGATCCCGGCGAGCTCGCCTAAGTTTCGAGCTCGGATCAACACCGCCGGCAACGGCTGGCGGATCTTCACGCCGCTCTGAGCCCTGGCGGCCCGGCCCAGTTCGACCACCCTGACCAGGACGGTCATGTCGTCGACCAGGCGCTCGTCGACGCGGCTCGCGTCGAGCGTGGGCCAGTCGGCGAGGTGCACCGACGGCGGCGCGTCGGGGCGTAAGCGACGAACCAGGTTCTGGTAGAGCTCCTCCGCGACGAACGGCGTCATCGGCGCGATCAGCTTGGAAAGCGTGACGAGGGTCTCGTAGAGCGCCTGGTACGCGCTCGCCTGGTCGGCCGGATCGTCCGACTTCCAGAAGCGCTTGCGGTTGCGGCGGACGTACCAGTTCGACAGGTCGTCGACGACGAAGTCGCGAATGCCGCGGCTCGCGCCGGTGGCGTCGAACGCCTCCAGGCGCTCGGTGGTGTCGCGAACGACCTGGTTCAGTCGCGACACCAGCCAGCGGTCCATCGCCGGCCTCGCCTTCGGATCGAAGGTGATGGAGAGGTCGGGCCGGTCGAGGTTGGCGTAAAGGACGAAGAAGCCGTAAACGTTCCAGAGGGTCATCAGGAAGTCCCGTTGCGACTCCTCGACCAGAGCGGCACTGAAGCGCTTGGTCGCTTCGGGCGGGCTCGAGGTGTACAGGTACCAGCGCAGAGCGTCGGCTCCCTGCGTATCGAGGACGCTCCACGGGTCGACGACGTTACCTTTGGACTTCGACATCTTCTCGCCGTTCTCGTCGACGATGTGGCCGAGCGAGATGGCCGCGCGGAAGGCGCCGGTATCGGCGGCGAGGTGCGCCAGCGGGCCGGGTGGACGGTCGCTGTCGCCGCTGTCGGTCAGTAGCGTGCCGAGCGCGTGAAGGCTGTAGAACCAGCCGCGGGTCTGATCGATCGCCTCGCAGATGTAGTCGGCAGGGAACGACCGTTCGAACTTCGCACGGTCGTCGGGCGCGGTCGCCGCGCCCAGGTAGTGGTGCTGGGCGTACGGCATCGCTCCGGACTCGAACCAGACGTCGACCGTGTAGGGGACTCGTCGGTAGTGGCGGCCGTCCTTGTCGAAGGTTACCTCGTCGACGTACGGGCGGTGCAGCTCGAGGTTGGACAGGTCGCGCCCGGAAAGCCGTTCGAGCTCCGCGATCGAGCCGACGCAGATTCGCTCGCTGCCGTCCTCGGTCTGCCAGATCGGAAGGGGACAACCCCAGTAACGCTCGCGGCTGATCGCCCAGTCGACGTTGTTCTCGAGCCACTTGCCGAAACGGCCGGTGCGGATGCTGTCGGGGACCCAGCGGATCTGGTCGTTGTTCGAAAGCAGCTTCTCCTTCACCGCGGTGGTGCGGATGTACCACGACTTCTTGGCCACGTTCATCAGCGGCTTGCCGTCGCGCCAGTTGAACGGGTAGGCGTGCCGGATGGTAGTCCGGTGGTAGAGCCCGCCACGCTCCAACAGGTCGTCCGCGATCGCCTCGTCGGCGTCCTTGAACCACTGCCCGGCGTACGGGCCGGGGCGGTCCTCGGGATGATCGAGCGGTGCGACCTCGGGCAGCATCTCGCCAGTGAGAGAGACGCTGAACAGCGTGGCCAGTCGGTGCGTCCGCCCCAGCTCCAGGTCGCCGTAGGCGGGGGCGAGGTGAACGATGCCGGTGCCATCGTCGAGGCTGACCATCGGGTCCAGCACGACCTTCAGGTCCAGCTCGAGGGAGGGCAGGCCGGCCTCGTCGCGTCCGCGTAGCAGCGGTTGGTAGCTCAGGCCGGCGAGGGCGCTGCCGGGGAAGCGGGCGACGACCTCGTGCGGATCGTCGCCGAAGGTATCCGCGACCCGCTCGGAGGCGAGCACGAACCCGCTGTCCGCCGCTGCGCCTCCGCGCCGGCCCGGAGCGACGACCAGGGCGTACTCGGCTTCACCCGCCACGGCCAGCGCGGTGTTGGCCGCAAGCGTCCACGGGGTGGTGGTCCATGCGAGCAGGCGCACCGGCAGCGCGAAGCCGTCCGGCAGCAGACCACGCGCACGCAAGCCGGCAGGGTCCGTGGGAAAGGCGGGGAACACCGACGGATCGACGACGTCCTCGCGGTATCCCAGCGCGACTTCGTGGCTGGCGAGGGTGGTGTTGCTCGAGGGGCTGTGCCAGGTGGTCTTGTAGTCCTCGGTCAGCAGACCGCGGTCCCACAACTCCTTGAAGATCCACCAGTTCGACTCGATGTAGTCGTTGTCGTACGTGACGTAGGCGTCGTCGAGGTCGAGCCAGAAGCCGATCCTCTCGGTCATCACGTTCCAGTCCTGGATGTTCTCGAACACGTACTCGCGACAGAGCGCGTTGAACGCTTCGATGCCGTACTCTTCGATCTGCTGCTTCGAAGTGAAACCGAGGCGCTGCTCGATGGCGATCTCTACCGGCAACCCGTGGGTGTCCCAACCACCCTTTCGTTCCACCCGGTAGCCTTGCATCGTCTTGAACCTGGGGAACAGGTCTTTGAAGGCGCGGCTGATGACGTGATGCACGCCCGGTCTCCCGTTCGCGGTCGGTGGGCCCTCGTAGAACACCCAGGGTCCCTGCGGTGCGGGCTTGTCCAAGGATCGTTGGAAGGCGCCTATATCGCGCCACAGCTCGAGGACGCGGCGCTCGAGCGCCGGCGGGTCGAGGGTGGTGGAGACCTCCCCGAATTGTGGAGAGGGTGCAGTGTGCGACATCGTTCGCCTCGCCCTTCCGCAACCGGGACCCAAAAAACGGGCGCCCGGACGCGTGCGTCGGGGCGCCCCGTAGAGCGCGGTTCCACCCGAACGTCACCGGAGCCCCTACGGTTCCGGCCTTGCGGTCGCCCACCCTTTCGGGGCGAGGACCTGGCGCGTTGACGGGCGCCACCCGGCTCCATCTACTGGCGCAGGCCACGCAGGCCCACGCGTTCGGAGAGCGGCTCGGGGAGGATCTTCGCTGGGGGCGGACCACCGGGCTCGCACCGTCCCCGGTTCGCTCATGGCCGCGTGGCCAACTACTCGTTCCCGTCGTCGCCGATGTGCGCAGCAGCGCGAGCGGTTGCACCGCCCGCCTCCGCGCGCATATACTCGACGCTAGCAGTCGGTACGTCGTGCGTCAATACGCCGCTGCGCCCCCGCAAAAACCTGACCGCGCGATCCAAGGTTCGCTCAGCGCCTCCGCGATCAGGGCTTCGGCGCATGAACGCCACACGGACGTTCGGCCCCCAACGTTTTCACATCGTTCCGAGCACGGCGCGAGCCCGGCGCACTCCCCAGGAGCCAACATGAGCCCACGAGCCAAGAAGACGGACCAACCCGAAGCGACGGCGGTCGCCGCCAACGGCGACACGCAGCCGAGCACGCCGAAGCGTCGCGGCCGCCCACGCAAGTCGGAAGCGGTCAAGGGCGACGAAGCCGCTTCCGAATCCGCCGCTTCCGAAACCGCACCTTCCGAGAGTGTCGCCCCAAACGGTGGCGGATCGGAACCGGTCGAGGATGTCAAGCCGAAACGGCGCGGACGGCCTCGCAAGACTCCGATCCGCGATGACGACGCCGGCAGCTCTCCCGACGGCCCGTCCGCACGTGGGCAGGACACTACCGAAGACTCGGATCAGCGCGATGAGCGTGAGCGTCGAGCCAGCCGCGCCGACCGTGATGCCGATTCGAACGACGACGAGTCCAGCGACGACGATTCGAACGACGACTCCGGTGACGACTCCGGTGACGACGGCAGCGGCCGCAAGGGTGGTCGCGGCCGCCGTTCTCGCCGTTCACGGGGTGGCGGGAACCAGCAGCGCGTGAACTACCGTGACCTGCAGACGAAGATCTTGCCGGAGCTGCACCTACTCGCCAAGGAGTCCGGTCTAGAGGATTACCGGGCGATGGAGAAGGACGACCTCGCCATCGCGATTCTCGAGCGGATGTCGGAGGCAGAAGGCCTCAAGTTGGTGCAGGGATACCTGGAGATCTCCAGCGACGGGTACGGGTTCCTGCAAGCCTCGCTGCTGCAGAACGAGACTCGTAAGGTGATCGTGTCGGCCGGGCTGATCAAGCAGTTCCGCCTGCGTACAGGCGACTGGATCTTGGGGAAGGCCCGGCCACCGCGCAACAACGAGCGTTACGGCACGCTGATCCGGGTCGAGGCCGTCAACGGCGTCGATCCGTTCCAAGCGTCGAAGCGTCCGCGCTTCGACGACCTCACGCCGACCTTTCCCGAACACCGCATCAAGCTCGAGACCAAGCCGACCGAGCTGTCCGCACGTGTCATCGATCTGCTCGCCCCGATCGGTCGAGGCCAGCGGGGATTGATCGTGGCGCCTCCCAAGGCCGGCAAGACGACGTTGCTCAAGGCGATAGCCCATTCGGTCGTGAACAATGAGCCGGACATCGAGCTGATCGTGCTGTTGGTCGACGAGCGGCCGGAGGAGGTCACCGACTTCCGTGAGTCGGTGGTCGGAGTCGAGGTGGTCGCCTCCACCTTCGACGAGCCGCCCACCAACCACATTCGTGTGGCCGAGTTCGTGCACGAGCGCGCTCGCCGCATCGTCGAGGACGGCGGCCACGTGATGATCCTGCTCGACTCGATCACCCGCCTCGCGCGCGCCAACAACCTCGTCACCCCGCCGACCGGCCGCACCCTCTCAGGCGGTCTCGACTCGAGCGCGCTTCACTGGCCGAAACGATTCCTCGGTGCTGCGCGCAACATCCGCGGTGGCGGCAGCCTATCGATCCTGGCCACCGCGTTGGTCGAGACCGGCTCACGCATGGACGACGTGATCTTCGAAGAGTTCAAAGGTACCGGAAACATGGAGCTCCACCTGAGCCGCCGCCTCGAAGAGCGTCGCATCTTCCCGGCGATCGACATCCTCAAGTCCGGGACTCGGCGCGAGGATCTGTTGCTGGACGACGCCGTGCTCGCCAAGATGTGGCTGCTTCGCAAGGTAATCAGCGACATGGACGCGGCCGAGGCGATGGAGATGCTGCTTTCGCGACTGTCGCGAACCAAGACGAACGAGGAGTTTCTCTCCACCCTGGGGCAGGGCTAGGGTAGGGCGAGGTGGGGCCACGCGCGCGCTGGCGGTTCGCCTTGGCAGCGCTGGCGACGGCGCTAGGGTGCTGGTGCGCGGCGTTGGCGCAAAGCCCCGAACACGTCGTGGCGCCCGGCGAGACGCTCAGCTCGATCGCGGCTCGGTACGACACCTCGGTCGACGCGTTGCGGTCCCGCAACGACCTGACCGGTGATCTGTTGCGCATCGGTCAGGTGCTCGCACTACCTGAAACGCCTGTAGCGCCTGCCGCGGCTGGATGGCGGATCGTGGCCGCTGCCTCGGACGCGAGCTGGACTACGCTTGCCAGCAGGTTTTCCCTGCCCGCCGAGCTGCTACGCAACGCAAATCCCGCCATCCCCGACCCGGCCGGACGTTCGGTGCGGGTCCCGCCAGGCGTCGGCGCGCTGGCTACGCCGCTGACAGGTGAGGACCTGATCGCGTTCGCCGCCCGCGTCGGCGTCGCGCCGGGCGCGGTGGTGGTCCGGAACCGACTCGAACCGCCCTATCGCCTGGTCGCGGGCGAGCCACTGCTGCTTCCCGGCGAGTCGGAGGTCTTCGCGGCGGAGGTGGGGGGCGCAGCAGGCACGGGCGTCGGTGGCGGCGTGGTCGGTGGCGGTGTGGTCGGTGGCGGCGTGGTGGCGGCACCGCACGAACTGTTGCGCGAACCTGCCTTTGCGCGCCTCGCGTCGGTGCTCGCAAACGTGCGCCTGGAGCCACCGGACGACGAGTTCGCCTGGCCGTTGGCAGGCTTTCCGCGGCTCACCAGCCGCTTCGGCTGGAGGAACGTGTCGGTCGCCGGCAATCGCTACCACCTGGGTGTCGACCTGGGCGCAGCCAGCGGAACGCCGGTCGTTGCGAGTCGTGGCGGCACGGTCGTGCGGGCAGAGTGGATCGGCGCGTACGGCTTCGCGGTCTACCTGGATCACGGTGATGGGTTCGAGACGCGCTACGCGCACCTGTCACGCATCGACGTGACCGTTGGTGAGCGCCTCGCGCGGGGGGAGACGGTCGGTCGGGTGGGCTCGACCGGCGCTTCGACCGGTCCGCATCTCCACTTCGAAGTCAGGCAGCACGGTAGCGCGCGCGATCCGCTCGAGGTGCTGCCCACGCCAGCTGGCGCCGCGTCCAGCGCGCGTTGACCGGCCTGCGGGGTCGGGATAAGCTACGGCACGGAACGCTCGTTCACGAGCCACCCGCGGCCCCGACGGAGCAAGGAGGAACGCTCATGTGGGTTTCGACCAAGGCACAGTACGGCATGCGGGCCCTCATCGAGATCGCGGTCGGCGGGGACGGCCCCACCAGTCTCAAGTTGGTGGCCGAACGGCAGAACCTTTCGCATCAGTACCTCGAGCAGATCTTCTCGGTGTTGCGCAGGGCGAACATCGTCGCGAGCGTGCGTGGCGCGCGTGGCGGCTACCGCCTGGCGCGCAGTCCGGTTGACGTCACTGCGCTCGAGGTGGTCGAGCTGCTCGAAGGGTCGGTCGCGCCGGTGAGCTGCATCGACGACGTCGACAGTTGCGGCAGGGTCGGTGCGTGCAGCACAGAACCGCTGTGGCGCGAGGTGGACGCAGCGGTTCGCCGCGTTCTGGGCGGCACTACCCTCGCCGACCTGATGGCCGAGCGGCAGCTACTCGACATCGAGCCGCTGCCCGATCGGTTCTCGCTGCGGACCTGAGCCACGACAGTGCCGATCTACCTCGATCATGCGGCGACCACGCCGCTATCAAGCATCGCGCGCGCTGCCATGGCGCCGTGGCTGAGCGAGAACGTGGCCGCCAATGCCAGCTCGGTCCACCGTAGCGGGCAGTACGCCCGCGCCGCGGTCGAGACCGCGCGCGAACGATTGGCCGCCGCGCTCAACGCCTCTCCCGCCGAGATCGTGTTCGTCTCCGGCGCGACCGAGGCGGACGCGCTGGCCATCTGCGGAACGCTCGACGCGGCAGCGACGGGCGCGGCGTTGATCGTTTCCGCCGCCGAACATGCCGCCGTCCTGCAGGTCGCCGCACGCGAGGAGCGGCACGGCCGGCCGGTGGTTCGTCTCGATCCGGGCCCGACCGGTGCCCCCTCACCGTCTGCGCTGGACGCCGCTCTCGCCAGCCTGTCCGGGCCGGTCGCCCTGGTCGCGGTGATGCATACCAACAACGAGACCGGCATCGTCGCCGACGTGCCCGCGCTGGCCGAGCTGGCACACGCTCGGGGCGCGGCGCTGCTTTGCGACGCGGTACAGGCGTTCGGCTTCGCCGAACTAGATGTGCATCGACTGGAGGCCGACCTGGTGGCACTGTCGTCGCACAAGATCGGAGGGCCGCAGGGGGTCGGCGCACTGTGGATCCGCGACGGCGTCGAACTCGTTCCCCAGGCGCTCGGTGGCGCTCAGGAGCGCGGCCGCCGGGCTGGAACGCTTCCGGTCGCGGCGATCGTAGGGTTCGGCGCAGCCGCCGAGGTTGCCGGCCGCGAGGCGGGGAACAACGCTGCGCACGTCGGAGCGTTGCGCGACGCGCTCGAAACGCTGGTGACCGCGATTCCTGGCGTCGAGCGGAACGGCAGCGGCCCACGCGGTCCGAAGCACCTGAGCGTCCGCGTCGGCGCTGTCGACGGCGAGTCGCTGGTGTTGGCGCTGGACGTCGCCGGCATCGAGGTGAGTGCCGGATCGGCCTGCTCGGCGGGAAGCCTCGAGCCGAGCCACGTACTGATGGCGATGGGGCTCGATGCCGATGCGGCGCGTGCCAGCGTACGCTTCAGCCTGGCGCCGACGACGAGCGACGCCGAGGTCGCCGAGGCTGGCGCACTGTTCGCAGATGTGGTCGAACGGTTGCGCGCGTCGAACTGACGACGCTCAGGCGCTGCGGCGCCGCTCGGCGCGGGCAAGGGGAAGTGCCGGGTCGTGAACGTCGCCCACTTCGATCCGGACCGAAGTGACGTCCGAGCCCGGGATTTCGAACATGAGTGGTCCTAGCGTACGCTCGAGCACTGAACGCAACGCCCGCGCGCCGGTCCCGCGCGCCAAGGCGAGTTGCGCTACCTCACGCAGCGCCGCCTCGGAAAACTCTAGCGCGACCCCGTTCAAGGAGAACAGCTCCTGGTACTGCCGCACCAAAGCGCCCTTGGGTTTCGTCAGCACGTCCACCAACGCGTCGACGCTGAGGGCCGAAAGGCGAACCGTGACCGGTAACCGTCCGATCAGCTCGGGGATGAGGCCGTAGCGCACCAGGTCCTCGGGAACGATCTCGGCGCTGGCCACCTCGGCCTCGTCGCCTCGCTGGAAACCCACCCGACTCACGTCGACGCGGTTGCGGACGATGTCTTCGAGACCCTCGAAGGCGCCGCCGCAGATGAACAGGATCCCGCTGGTGTCGACCGGAATCAGCTCCTGGTGAGGATGCTTGCGGCCACCCTGAGGCGGGACGTGTGCCACCGTCCCCTCGATCAGTTTTAGCAAAGCCTGCTGCACCCCTTCGCCCGAGACGTCGCGGGTGATCGAGGCGCCTTCGGACTTGCGGGCGATCTTGTCGATCTCGTCGACGTAGATGATGCCGCGCTCAGCTGCGGTGACGTCGTAGTCGGCGACCTGCAGCAGCCGCAGGATCACGTTCTCGACGTCATCTCCGACGTAGCCTGCTTCGGTCAAGGTGGTCGCATCGGCGATAGCGAACGGCACCTGCAGGCTACGCGCCAGCGTCTGCGCCAACAGCGTCTTGCCGGTCCCGGAGGGACCGACCAGCAGGATGTTGGCCTTCTGCAACTCCGATGCCGGGTTGTGCAGGCGCAGGTAGTGGTTGTGGACAGCTACGGCCAAGGTGCGCTTGGCTTCCTCCTGCTCGATCACCCAGCGATCGAGCCGACTTTTGAGTTCACGGGGGGTGGGGGTCCGCGGGGTCTGCGCCGGCGCCGCCTCTAGCGGAGCGGCCTCCGTCAACACCGACTCGATACGGGCCACGCACTCGTCACAGATGTGGCTACGGCCATCCTCGGCGGCGACGAGGCGTGCGACCTCGTCGTGTCCCCGGCCGCAAAAACCACAACGGGGGGTCACCTCACACGCCCTCTTCGCCTGGGAAGCGGGTGGTGGTTTGCGGCTCGACCAGGCGGTCGATCAGGCCGTAGTCGCGCGCCTGCTCGGGCGACATGAACTTGTCGCGCTCCATGTCGGTGCGTAGCTGCTCGCGACCGTGGCCGGTGTGCCGCTGGTAGATCTCTTCCATGATCTGGCGGATCTCGGCGTACTCGCGCGCCTGCACTTCGAGATCCGGCAGGCTCGAGCGCGGGAACCCGGCCGAGCCGGCATGAATCATTATGCGGCTGTGCGGCAGTGCGACGCGGTGGCCGGCCTCGCCCGCAGCAAGAATCACCGAGCCCATCGACATGGCGATGCCCACGCAGTTGGTGTGCACCGGCGCGCGGATGTACTGCATCACGTCGTAGATCGCCAAACCGGCGTACACCTCGCCGCCAGGGCAGTTGATGAACAGGTTGATCGGCTGCTCCGACGACTGCGACTCGAGCAGCAACAGCTGGGCGACGATCACGTTAGCCACCTCGGACTCGATCGGCGAGCCGAGGAAGATGATCCGCTCCTTCAGGAGGCGGCTGTATACGTCGTAGGTTCGTTCCCCGCGACCGGTCTGTTCTATGACGTACGGCACCAGCGGCATGACGCGACGATACCAGAGGGCGTCTCAGCCTCCCGGCGCCGGTTGGACCAGCTCGTCCACCGCGCTGCGTAAAGCCCGGTCCCGCATCAGCAGGAAGCGATAGTTGGTGAGCCACTCCTCGCCCCGCTCCCGCTCGAACGCATCGGCGTGCATCCCTTCTCGCGCCGCCAGGAACCGCACCGCTTCGCGGAACTCGTCGTCGCTGATCTCGACCGGCCGCTCTTCCAACAGGCGCTCGAGCAGCAGGTCGCGCTTGGCGCCCCGCTCGGCGCTCTCGTTCAGCTCGGACTCGAACCGCTCGAGCGTCCCTTCCGAGCGCAGCTTCTCGACGTAGCCGTCCAGGTCCAAGCCCTTCTGGCGCAGGTCGGCCGTCAGGTTCTCGAGCAGGCTGGCCTTTCGCCTGGTTATCAGGAAGGCAGGCACCTCGACGTTCGTCTGCTCCATCAGCTTCTCGACGAACTCCTCGCGGCGCTCCTCGTCTGCCCGCTCGGCCGCCTGCTTTTCGAGACTCTCGCGAACGGCGCTCAGGACCTCATCCCAGCTCTCGAAGCCGAGGGTCTTGGCGAAGTCGTCGTCGGCGTCCGGTTTTTCCTTGGCCTTTACGTCGGCGATGCGAATGCGCATGGTCGTGCTGCCCGGCGTACCGTCCTCGGCGCGCTGCGAAGGATCCTCGACGCGCAGCTCGACGACCTCGTCGATGCCATGGCCGACGAGCTGCTCTGCCAGTGCTGGAGCGACCGTCTCGAGGTCGACCGGCATGGTGCTGCCCTCCTCGCGCGGCTGGTCGTCGGGGCCGATCGTCTGGACCAGGACGAGGTCGCCCGCCTCGGCGGGCCGGTCGACCGGGAGCTGTGTAGCGTGCTCGCGCCGCAGGTTCTCGACGGTAGCGGACAGCTGCTCCTCCCCGATCGGCTCGGCCACGGTGTCCAACACGATCTGCGCGAGGTCGGGCAGCGCGAACTCGGGGTACAGGTCGACGTGAAGCTGGAACTCGAACGCCACGCCGCGGACAGGGTCGCCCCCGTGAGCGTGCCCGTGGATCGCGTTCAGGCCGTGCTCGCGGACGGCAACCGGGTAGCCCTCGTCGATCAGGGCTTCGCGCACCTCGTTGGCGAGATTCTCCTCGCCGATCTTGCGGATCAGCACCCCGCGGGGCGCCTTGCCAGGTCGGAAGCCGGGAACTCGGACCTGCCGTGAATACAGGCTCAGCACATGATCGAAGGTGGCGTCCACCTGCTCGGCAGCGACGGTGACCTCGACGGTTGCCTTTACCGCTTGCTTGTCTACCAGCGTCGTTTCCATGGCACGTCCCTTTCGTCGCCACGCAGCGTGGCCAGGTCTGCAAGATAAATCGGCAAGCGCGAGCTTGCCGATGGTGGTGCGAGGAGCGGGGCTCGAACCCGCACGGACTAAGCCACCAGATCCTAAATCTGGCGCGTCTACCAATTCCGCCATCCTCGCTCACGGTCCACGCGGTCGCGCGGCCGAACGGCCCCGAGAGGAGGCGTCGGGCGGGGATGAGGAGCGGTCTCCCGCAACTTGCGACCCCTAGGCCCGTCCGGAGAGAACGTGGGGTGGGTGATGGGATTTGAACCCACGGCCCCCGGAACCACAATCCGGTGCTCTAACCCCTGAGCTACACCCACCGCGCAGGCACCGAAGAGTCTACCAGAATGCCCGCAGCGTGCAAGCCGTCAAGGAAGACGGGCGCGCAGTTCCTGCGCTTCCTCGAGGTCCATACCGTCGAGGTAGGTGCGGGGCGGAATCGACAACGCAGCGTCCAGGTGCTCGGCCGCCGCGTCGAACATCTCCCGATCGATCAACACCCCCGCGAACGCGACGCGATGACTGATCACGTCCGGTTCGATCGCGATGGCGCGCTCGAACGACGGCACCACCTGCCCAGCGCGGCCGCCGGCGATCCACGGAACCTCCACGTGCCACAGCGCCCGAGCGTGCCAGGCGCCGGCATGTTCCGGGTCGAGTGAGAGCGTCTCGTCGAGCTCGTCGCTCATGCGGGCGGCGAGGTTCAGCGACTGCAGCACGCCCCGGAACTGGGCCGTGCGACCCAAGGCTCGCGCCAGTTCGAAGTGCGCATCCGCCGAGTCGGGGGCCAACGCCACCGCGCGCTCCGCATCGGCGACCGCGGCGTCGTACAGCGCCTCGCGCTCCTCGTCCGACAGGCTGACGTCGTCGTCGGCCAGGTACACCTGCGCGCGCGACCGCTGGTACAGGGCCACCGCGTCGTTCGCGTCGGTGGTGAGGGCGCGATCGTACGCGGCGATCGCTCTGCGGAAGTCGCCCTCATCGACCAGCGCATCGCCCGCCGCGACCTGAGCCGCAGTCAGGGGCACGAGCGCCAACAGCAGCGTCCCTGCGAGGACACGGACGAATGAGCGAAGAGGTTCGGTCACGGTTGCCTCCTGGAGTGGATCCGCGGCGTCCGATCGGCACGAGCCGACCGGCGCGTGGGTTCCAAGACGAGAGATGGACCATGAAACCACACGGCCGACGCGGAGGGCGAACGATCAGGTGTACTTCGCCCCGCGCACCACCCGTACCGGGTGGTCGTAAGCGACCACCTTGAAGCGGCTCAGGTAACGCGCCGCCAACCCGTCCATGACACGGTCCGCGGTCGCGTCGGAGACGACGCACTCGATGCGCAGGAAGCCGCCCTCGACGTCGCCGACGCGCGATCCGAACGGGTCGCCCTCCGCACGGACCACGGTGAGTCCCGCGACGCCCCAGTCGCGCAGGTCGTGCAGAAGCCGATCCTCCAGCACCGCCTCCGCGATCACCGTCACGACCCGGCGCTGCGAAAACCGCTGCTGTTGCCCTGCCTCGCTTCGTGGGCCGCCATCCGGCTCGTTCATGCTCCGCCTCCGCTCCACGCCTGTGCCAGGAACGCGTAGGTAGGAATGCCGATCACCAGGTTGAAGGGGAAGGTGACCGCCAGCGACGCGGTCAGGTAACGGCCGGGGTTCGCTTCGGGAAGGGCGAGGCGGACGGCCGCGGTGGCCGCGATGTACGAGGCGCTCGCCAGCAGGGTCGCAAAGATCGTCGCGCCCCCGGGCGACAGGCCGGCCAGCAGGCCCAGGCCCACGCCGAGCGTGCCGTGGACCAGCGGGGCGACCGTTCCGAACGTCAGCAAAAACGCGCCGGATCGGCGGAGGTCGCCGAAGCGACGTGCCGTGACCAGCCCCATCTCGAGCAGGAAGAGCGTCAGCGCCCCCTCGAACGGCGCGACGAAGAAGGCGTCGACGCGCGCCATGCCCGGCTCGCCCGCGGCGGCGCCGATGATCAGCCCGCCCACCAGCAGGACGATGCTGCGACCGGCGAGCACCTCGCGCAGCGTCGCCGCCCAACTCAGTTGGCGTACGCTTCCGTCGCCGGCCTGGGCTCGTTGCGCCAGCAGCAGTCCCACCAGGATCGCGGGCACCTCGAGCAGGGCGACGAGGGTCGGCAGGAACCCCTCGTACGAGACGCCGGCGCGGTCCAGAAACGCTTGGGCGGCGACGAACGTGACGATCGAGACCGATCCGTAGTGCGCCGCCAGGGCGGCCGCGTCAACTACGCTCCAGCGCCCGATGCGGCGGGCGACCGGGAAGGTGCCGAGGGGGATCAAAACCCCGGCCATCAGCGTCGCGGCTGCTGGCAGGGCCAACTGCCTAAAGGGCGTCCCGGCCAAGGCCACGCCGCCCTTCAGGCCGATCGCCAACAGAAGGTAGATCGACAGGGCCGTGTAGATGACGTCGGGAAGGCGAAGATCGCTGCGAACCAGCGTCGCGACGATGCCGAGTCCGAAGGCGAGCACCATCGGCGAGAACAGGTTGAGACGAACCAGTTCCAGCGTGTCCACGGCGGGATGCTACCAACCGGGCTGCGGCGACGGACACGAAGCCGCCCGCGAGGCGGCAGGCGGGGATGGTGCACCAGGAAGGATTCGAACCCTCGACCTACCGCTTAGAAGGCGGCTGCTCTGTCCCCTGAGCTACTGGTGCGCGCCCATCGACTGCGCAGGTCGCGAGCGTCGTCGAGGCGGTCCGTTTGGATCTCTCAACGGCGACGCGGGCCACCGTCGTCATCGTACCAACCGGCCCGGGGGGTCGGGTCGGCCCGCCCGCGACGCTCCCCGGCGCGACGGCTCACACCGGGCTGAGGGCTTCGGTCGTCACGGGAAGCGTGACCGTGAAACAGGTGTGGCCTGGGCGTGACGCCACGCGCAACGTGCCACGGTAGCTCTCGGTCACCGTCCGGTACGCCCGATGAAGCCCGAGACCTGTGCCCTGACCCGGCGCCTTCGTCGTGACGAAAGGATCGAACACGCGGTCGACGAGCTCCGGCGGGATGCCGGGTCCGTCGTCCTCAACGTGCACGTGCAGATCCTTCCCGGCCGGTGCGACGCGGATCGTCAAGGTTCCCGCACCGTCGAGCGCGTCGATGGCGTTCTCGATCAGGCTCGTCCACACCTGATTGAGCTCGCCAAGGTTTCCGAACAGCATCGGGATGGCGTCCGAGATGTCCCGTTCGACGTGGATGCCGTCGAGGCGATGCCGCATTACGACCAGCGTGTCTTCGATGCCTGCAACGACGTCGAGATCGTGCTGGGCGGCGCCGTCGAGATGGCTATACCCCTTCAGGGCGGATACCACGGAGCTGATCCGTCGGGCGCCCTGACGCAACTCGCTGGCGAGTCCGCGTGCGACGCGTTGCCTCGCGCTCCGTTCGAGCGCATTGACGGCGGCTGGAGCGCCCATCTCGGCCACGAGGTCGTCGAGGACGTGCTCGCTGACGTTCGACCGGGCCAGAGCTTCGACCAGGTCCCAATCGAAGCTCGAGCCGTGAGCAGCGAGCCACCTCTCGATCGATTCCGCCCGATCGGCAAGCGCCAACGCGTCATCCAGGTCGCTTCGATCGACCCACACGCGTTCCTCGACCGTTCGCGTCGTGCCGGCCGCACCCGTTCCCGAAGCGGGCTCGGCTTCCCCGCGGTCCAGGAGTTCCCCCAAGCGTTCCGAGGTGCGGACGAGAGCCGCTGCGGGATTGTTGAGCTCGTGGGCTACACCGGCGCTCAAGGTGCCTAGGTTTGCCAAGCGCTCCTGCTGACGGAGGAGGACCTCCTGCGACAGATAGGCGCGCTCCAACTCGCGCACTTTCGCCTGTTCGCTACGAACCTTCGCGAGCGTGGCCGTGAAGCGGAACGTCGAGCCCACGGCGATCGTCGTGACGACGACGACGTTGAGGGCCGTGAACGCGTTGATCGCAACCTCAGGCAGGGTCTCGGAGCCGGCCCATCCCGAACCCTCAGCGAGAACGGTGACGACGGTGACCCCGGCGAAACCGGCGAGCGCTACGAGCGCCGGCACGGGACCGAGGAACAACATCGATCCGATCGGTGCAAGGGACGCCCACAGAGGGATAGCTCCCGATGCGTCGAAGCCGCCGAGATGCAGCGCAAGCAAGAGCGGCACGACCAGGATCGCGAGGACCTCGATGGTGGCCGACAGTCTCGGGCTTCGAACGATGCGGAACACGAACCCGTTGGCGACGGTGATGGCAGCGAATGCGTACGGATAGACCGCTGCACCGGGCACGCCGAGCAGGAGGTACGCCGTCCCCCACAGGACCCCGGCGACGCTGATGCTGACCGCGAAGACGAAGACGACGGCGCGCCCGATCTGCCAGTCGTGCACCACCTCGGGTGGCCTGTCCGGACCAAGCCCCTGAACGTCCTCGGGCGTGGACATGAGTGATGCTAGCAGAAGCAGAGGATCGCCCAACCGCGGGTCGAACCGGTCGTACCCGCAAGAGCCGGATCGACCGGGTCGCGGTCCTAGCCTGCAATGTGCTCCACGACGCCGGCGGTCGATGCCGCGACTCCGGCGCCTCGAGAACGGACCCATCCTCTACTACGAGTACGAGCCGGTCGCCGGGAGTGACAGGGCGTGCACCCACGTCACCTTCGACTTCAACGGGGTGGGCGCTTGCGGCAAGCCGAACATCGAGCGTCTTCGCGAACTCGTCGTCGAGTCAAGGACGGCCGGCAACAACCCCTGCACCGTGAACTTCGATGTCATCACAGCCCGTCTCGACAGGAGTGGTGAGTATCCCAACGCCAAGGGCAATACCGTAGTCAAGTGGATCCGGTTGGATGGTCTCGACGGGCTGCTTCCGAGCCAAGCCAGAGGTCGGAGGCGGGAATCCTCCGACGAGACCGTTGGTTGAGAAAGGTCGCGCCGCGGCGGGGCGGTCCGGTGTCTCTCGGAAGCGCACGTCTCGGACTGCGACCGTAATCCGCGGGCAAGGGGTGGTGAAGCTCTCCTTCGGCTCGAATCGGCAGTGAGACCTTGGGATCTTCGGTGCCGTGTCCGAGTCTCAGAGCTCTTGCAGGTAGAGCCAGCGAGCGAAGGTAGTCCGGGCCCTTCAGTCCAGGAGCAGCATGGTGGCGTATCAACTCTTGCGCATCCAAGCAACGAACGATACGACGCCTTCAGGGGTCAAGTCTTCTTGATCCCTGGCGTAGTCCTCAAGGTGACGTCGCTACCAATCCACCGTCCAAGGCCCAAGCCCTTCGGCTGCCTTGAAGTCCGGTACCCCTCCATGTAACGCACCGCCTACTTCTTTCCGAGACGATCTCGGCGTGGGAGAAACGCCGTCCTGGACGACATATCTAGGTCATCCTTCGGACCACCGCATCGAATGCGCCTGCCCTGTCCCGTGAGCTACTGGTGCGCGGGGGCGCGATGCGCGCCAAACGGAGAAAGTGTGGAGCGGGAGACGAGATTCGAACTCGCGACATTCAGCTTGGAAGGCTGACGCTCTACCAACTGAGCTACTCCCGCTCGCCGGCGGAATCATACCGGGAATCGGCTCGGGGTGTGGTCGCCCGTTTGAGGATGCGTACCACCCCTGCGTTACCGTCCACCTCGACCAGGTCTCCGCTGGCGATGCGGCGGGTGGCGTCACCGACGTTCACGACGGCCGGAATGCCGTACTCGCGGGCGAGGATGCTGCCATGACTCAGCAACCCGCCCAGGTCCACCACCACGGCGACGGCGGGGAGGAACGCAGGCGTCCAGCCGGGATCGGTGAACGGTGCGACCAGCACCTCGCCAGCACGGACGACGGCGTGGCGGTGCGCCGCTTCGAGCACCCTGGCGCGTCCCCGGGCGACGCCCGAGCTGGCCGCTAGGCCGTTAAGCGTGTCGGGGTGCGAGGCCGAGGCTGCCGCCGTTTCCACGGGACGGTGGTTTTCACCAATCACGATGCTGGCGGGCGTGACGCTCAGGTGCATTTCGTAGCTGGCGCGCCGCTCGGCGATGCGCGCCTTCCAGCGGTCGGCCTCTTCGCGAAGGTTCGGCAGCTCGTCCAGTTCGAGGAAGAACACATCTTCGGGATGGTCGATCCGACCTTGCGCGGCCCAGCGAACCCCCAACTCGCGCAGCGTGCCGCGGAGCAGGGCGGTGAACGCCACCGCGACGCTCTTGAGGTTCTCCCTGCGAACGCTGGCTTCGCGTGCACTTCGCACGACGGACGTGAAGACACGGCGCTTCACCGGATTGCCGAGGCGTCGACGGCAGTCCTCGATGAGGTCGCGGGCCTGTTCTTGCCGAGTGGCTTGCATGGCCACCGGGTCGAAACCGTCGCTGTCCAGGTAGCGCCGGACGATGGAGAGGACCTGCTGCGGCTCGTCGCTCCAGCGTGGGGAGTACACGTCGATCTCGCTTCGGGCGTGGTGACCGTGCTCGTCCAGGAACCCCTGGAAAGCGCGGAGAAAGTCGGCCGCGTCGCCGTCCTGCCGCAACCACTGCCAGGCTTCGATCGCATCGTCGTGCTCACGCAGTCGCGCAGCGACGGCCGGCCAGGTACGCGCGAGGGCAGCCAGGCGCCACATGTCCAAAGCCGCCTCCGCGCTCGAGATGCCGCCTATGCCGGTCAGCAGGCGCCGGGCGGCACTTCCGTCCGCGTCGCCGAGCCAGCGGCGGGTCAGGATCGACAGCATAAACAGCGAACTACTGCCGGCACCCATGAAGGCGATGCTTTCCGCTCCGTCCAGGGTGGCGTGAAAGAGGCGTTCGACCCTGGCGAGCAGCTCGCCTTCGGACATGCGCGTGAGGTCGACGGCTCGGAGGTCGGCATGGCTAGCCTGCCGCTGCTGGTAATACCGATCCGCCTGTGCGGATTGGTGACGTGCCAGCCACAGCAGATTGGCTGGAGCTCGCCAGAGCGCCGTCGCCAGGCTGCGACGAACCTTCACCGGGTCGATGGCGGCGAGCACGACCGGGTCGAGGCTGTCCCCTTGCGCTCCACCGAGCGCCATGTTCACGTCGATGAAGCGGCTCCCCGGCATCGACTTGAACAGTCCGATCAGCGTGTTCACGTTGAAGTAGACGCGGCCGGCTACCCGTCCGACCAGCGGCGCATCGCCGGGATCGATCCCGAACGAGCGCATCAGTTCGCGCAAGGTGCGCGCGACTTCCTTCACCATAGACCAGGAGAACGGCGAGACGACGCCTGGGAAGACCTCGCCCGTGTTCACGTTGCTCCAGACTTGCTGGTATTGCGGTTCCGGCAGCACCGTGATGGCGCGCGCCTGCAGGATGCGCACCCTTCCTCGCTCCAGCGCCCACTCGACGTCGACCGGGCGTCCGAAATCCTGCTCGATGCGGGCCGCGAGGAGGGTCAGGCTGCGTACCTGCTGGCGAGACACCGCGCGGAGCGAAGCTTCGACTTCAGAAGGAGGATTCTCGCGCGTGCCTCCGTGCTCGTCGGGCCTCAGTCTCGTGGTCTTGACGGCGATCTCCTCGGCGAGGATGCGGAACGGGCGCTTTTGCACGACGATCCGGTCGGGTCGGGCACGACCGGAAACCAGCGCTTCGCCGAGTCCTAGGACCGCTTCGATGACGAGGTGGTCGCGGCGGCCGCTGGCAGGGTCGGCGCTGAAGAGCACGCCGGACGCCTCGGCGTCGACCAGCGTCTGCACGATCACCGACATCGCCGGCTCGTCATCGCCGACGGAGCTTTCGTGCCGGTATGCCTTGGGAGCGTCGCTCCAGAGCGACGCCCAGCATGCGGTCATCGCATCGATGCAGGCGCCTACCTCGCGGACGCCCAGCCGAGTCGTGTACACGCCGGCGAAAGACCGTTCGGAGGTGTCCTCGGCAACGGCGGAGGATCGCACCGCGAGGTAGGAGCCCAGCATCGGCTCGAGCGCCCGGGCGACCTCGTCCCGAAGACCGGTATCGACCGGCGTGGACATGATTGCGTCCGACCGCCAGGAACCAACCTTCTTCGGTCCGCTGGCGTCGAACCTGGCGAATGCCCTGCCGGCATGCTCGCGGTAGGCCACCGTGGTGATCACGAACCCGTCCGGCACGGGCATCCCGATCCGCATCAGCCGCCCCAGGTTCGCCGCCTTGCCACCCGCCAGCGACCTCCCCGCGTGAGCAGCGTCCCGCAACGGCACGACGCGGCGCTCGACGCCACCCGGCTCCGCCGACCTGGGATCCATGTCGCAGTATGCGGTGCGGTCGAACGCTCGCACAAGGCTTGTCGCGGGGGTCGTTCGTCCCGAACCTTGCGATATTCTTGATTCCGATCGAGAGGTGGAATCCCGCCGTGATGGCAGTCATGAAGGTCGCGTCAGGGCCTGGACAGGTCGAAGCGCGTGAAGCCCCCGAGCCTCACGCCGAAGTCGGGCAGGTACGGATCGAGGTTGCCGCGGCGGGGATCTGCGGCACCGACCTCCATATCCACGATGGAGAGTTCCGCGTGCGCCCGCCGGTCGTGATGGGACACGAGGTGTCCGGTCGCATCGTTGCGGTCGGGCCGGACGTGGCCGAGGTGGAGGTGGGTGACCGCGTCACGACCGAGACCTACTTTTCGACCTGCGGACGTTGTCGCTACTGCCGAGACGGCCACACCAACCTGTGCGCGGAGCGGTGTTCGATAGGGTCGGCGGTCGATGGTGGCTTCGCACGCTTTCTGGTCGTTCCCGCTGTGAACGTGCACCGGTTGCCGGACCATGTGAGCGACCGGGCCGGAGCGCTTACCGAACCGCTCGCCTGCGTCGTTCACGGCGTTTGGGGGGCGGGGAGGGGCGCGGCGGTTGGTCCGGGTGACTTGGCCGTGGTCGCCGGTCCCGGCGCGATCGGCCTGTTGACGGCCCAGGTGGCCAAAGCGGCAGGCGCGACGACGATCGTGCTGGGCACCGAAATCGACCACGATCGCTTGGAGCTGGCGCGGGCGTTGGGTGCCGACCATGCCGTCACCGTCGAGACGGGTGAGGTCAGGGCGCTCATCGCAGAGCTGACGCCGGGTGGCCACGGCGCCGACGTGGTATTCGAGTGTTCCGGTGCAGGCGCGTCGGCGCAGGGGCTGCTCGAGCTCGTCCGGCGCAGGGGCCGCTACGTACAGCTCGGCCTTTTCGGCAAGCCTGTCGCGTGGGACCTAGATCAGCTCTGCTACCGGGAGCTGGTCGTGACGGGAAGCAACGCCAGCACGCCCGCGTCATGGAGGCGGGCGATCGCGCTGATCACCGATCGCTCGGTCGAGGTAGAGGCGTTGGTCAGCGCTTCGTACCCGCTGTCGGCCTGGCGCGAGGCGTTCGATCACTTCCGCGAGAAGAGGGGCGTAAAGCTGCTCTTCGATCCAAGCGCCTGAGGCTGCCGGGTCGTGGGACAAGTGGCCCTTTGATGCTGACCGGAGCCGGCCATAGACTTTTCGCGTCCCGTCCGACCGTACGTTCCCTGGAGACCGTCACGCAGTTCGTTTTCGCCCGGGCGCCTTTCGGGCCCGGGGTTCGTCAGGAGGCAGCATGAAGCGCATCATCGTTCGTACCTTCGTTCTCACGTTGGCGCTAGCGGGCTTCGTCTCGCTCGCAGCCGCACAGGAATTCGATTGGCGCAGGTTCGAGGGGACCGATATCCGGTTCCTGATGAACCAGCACCCGTTCACCGACTTCCTCGCACCGTTGGTCCCCGAGTTCGAGGAGCTCACCGGTATCGACGTCACGCTCGAGACCTTCCCGGAAGATCAGTTCCGCCAACGCCGCCTGCTCGAAGTCAGTAGTGGCGCCGATACGCTGGACGGCTACATGATCATGCCCGGCCAGGTCGGCGCGCAGTACCTGGGCGCCGGTTGGGTCCGCTATTTAGGTGACTTGATCGCCGACCCGACCGTGACGAATCCTGAGCTGGAGTTGGGCGACTTCTTCGCAGGCGCGATGAGCACCTTCGAAAACGAGCAGGGCGTGTTCGGCCTGCCGTTGCAGATCGAGTCGAGCCTGCTGTTCTACCGCGCGGACCTGCTGGCCGACGCTGGCTTGGAGGGACCGCCGGAGACGATGGACGAGCTTCGCGCCTACGCCGAGGCGCTCAGTTCCGACGGCACGGCAGGTTTCGCGATGCGCGGCAAGGGTGCCGCGGCGACCAGTCAGATCGTGAACCTGCTCTACTCGTTCGGCGGTCAGTGGCTCAACGAGGACGGTACCTCCGCACTCGATAGCCCCGAGAGCATCGCTGCGCTCGAGTTCTACGCCGGTCTGCTGCGCGACTTCGGGCCTCCCGGACCCGCCAACCTGCACTGGCCGGAGGTCACCAGCCTTTACGCCCAGGGTCAGGTGGCGATGATTTTCGACGCCAACGTGTTCCGCGCGATCATGGAGGACCCCGAGCAAGCGATCGACGCGGTGCGCGAGAACACCCTCTACGCTCCCCTCCCGGCCGGACCCGCAGGCAGCGTGCCTGCCGTATTGGTGTGGGGCATGAGCGTCAACCACGCCAGTCAGAACCCCGAGGCAGCCTGGTACTTCATCCAGTGGGCGTTGTCGGCCGAGAACCAGGTTGCGACCTTGCTCTCCGGCGTTCCGGCCGCGCGCACCTCATCGTGGGCCGACGAGGAGTTCCAGCAAACCGCTCCGACAAGCTGGATCGAAGGTTCGCAAGCATCGTTCCAGGCCGGCCAGCCCGACTGGAACCCGCCCGTCACGGCGGTGCCCGAAGTGCGGGACGCCTACGGTCAGGCGATCGTCGCTGCGCTCCAGGGTGGTGACGCGGGCGATGCGCTCAGGCAGGCGAAGCAGGAGATCGATCGGATCCTGCAGCGCGAGCAGTAGCCGCCCGATGCGATTGGCGGGTCGCCGCGTAACCCTACGGGGGCGCGGCGACCCGTCGCGCGGGACATATTTCAGCCATGCCACACCTCTCTGAACAGTCATATTCGACCTGGTCCGGCGCGACCTACGCTGCCTGCGCCGCTTCACGCCGTCGTGGCAGGCGGGTTCGGTGCCGCTGGTGAAACGTGCGATGGAGGTGTTCGACCGGCACGCGCCACTACTGTTCCCGCTACCTGCCCTCATCGCCATCGTCCTGTTGATCGTCGGACCGGTGGTCGCGAACTTCGTCATTTCAACGTACGGCTGGTCGATCGGTCGGCCGCCGGCGTTCATCGGGCTCGACAACTTCGCCGAGGCGCTCAGCGGTCGTCGCTTCTGGAACGGCATTCGTGCCACGCTCTACTTCACCGGCCTGGCCGTACCGATACAGGTGGCGCTGGGTCTGGGCATCGCGGTGTTGTTTCACCGCAACTTTCCCGGCAAAGGACTGGTCCGCACAGTCATGTTGCTGCCGATGGTCGCGACCCCGGTTGCGATCGCGTTGATCTGGGCGCTGATGTTCGATCCGAGCCTTGGTGTGCTCAATTATTTTCTGGAGACGGTCGGCCTACCGCGTTCGCTGTGGGTGGCCGATAGCAGTATCGTCGTGCCCTCGCTGGTGATGGTCGACGTGTGGCAGTGGACCCCGATGGTGGCGTTGATCCTCCTCGCAGCACTGCAAGGGGTGCCTCAGGAGTTCTACGAAGCGGCCGAGATCGACGGTGCGAGCGGCATGCAAGCGTTCCGCTTCATCACCCTTCCGACCATCCGAGGGGCGATCGTCGTCGCCCTGATCCTGCGCTCGATCGATGCGCTGAAGACGTTCGACCTGATCTACGTGATCACCGCCGGCGGTCCGGGAACGGCGTCGGAAACGCTGAACGTCTATGCGTTCAAGGCCGGGTTCGAATTCTTCCGTGCCGGCTATGCCGCGTCGCTACTGATCTTCCTGTTGTTCCTGGTGCTGGGGATCGCGATGTTTTTGAACCTGTTGCGATCGAGGGTGCGATGAACCCGGCACCGGGCGCCGCCACGCGACTTCCCACGCAGGCTTCGCTAGACCGTCGCGCGCTGCGCGCAAAGCGTGCCCGCGTGATGAAACGCATCGGCGTAATTGCGCTCATCGTGTTGGTGCTGCTCATCATGCTGTTCCCTTTCTATTGGATGATCCTCACCAGCCTTCGTAACCAGGTAGCGAACACCAGCCCGGTGCCGGTCTGGATCTTCGAGCCGACGTTCGAGAACTACCGGAACGTGATCGCTGAGAACGACTTCCTCAGGTTCACCTGGAACTCCTTTGTGATCGCCTCACTGTCGACCCTGATCGGGCTCGTGTTGGGCCTGCCGGCCGCCTACTCGATCGCGCGCTACAAGCAACATGGGCTGGCGCTAGCGATTCTCATCGCGCGACTGACGCCCTACATCACCTACCTGGTGCCGTGGTACATCGCCTTCCGCTCGTTGCGTCTGATCGACACCTATCTAGCGCTGACGATGACCCACCTGATCGTGGGCATGCCGCTGATCATCTGGATCATGATCAGTTTCTTCGAGGAGGTCCCGATCGAGCTCGAGCAGGCGGCGTACGTCGACGGGGCCAGCAAGCTCGGCACCTTCCTGCGAATCGTGCTGCCGCTGTCGATGCCCGGCGTCGTCGCAGCGTCGATCCTGGCCTTCATCTTCAGTTGGAACCAGTTCCTGTTCAGCCTGGTGCTCTCAGGACCCAACACCAAACCGGTGCCGGTGGCGGTGTTCAACTTCATTTCGTACGGGTCGATCGACTTCGGCGGGTTGGGTGCCGCAGCCGTCCTCATCACGCTGCCGGTGGTGGTCCTGACGCTGCTGATACAGCGCTACATCGTCAGCGGCCTGACCATGGGCGCGGTCAAAGGGTGACCTCGATCGGCCCGTTCCGGGCGCCGCGGGGGTCACTCAACGAAACGAACCGTTCGAAACGGGCGGGGCGGCAGGTCTCGAACCTGCGCCTGCGACCCCCTGCTGCCATTGCACGACGACGCGTGCCCGCCTAGCCGGACTTGGTGCCCCCTCAGGCCGCCATCCGCGAACGCAGGTAAGCGATCAGGCTTCCCGCCCTCACACTGGCCACCTGCCGTTCGCTCAAATTGTGGTGCAGCGTCAGTGTGCGATCCTCGCCCACCAGACGCACATGGACCGGCGTTCCTCGCGCCAACGCCTCGTGCAGGCCCTCGATCCGAATCCGCGTTCCCTGGACGAGGTGAGCACGGTCGGACGGGTTGGCGAAGGTCAGGGCCAGCACGCCGAAGTTGGCGAGATTCTGCCAGTGGATGCGTGCGAAGCTGATGGCGAGAACGGCGCGGACGCCAAGGTAGCGCGGCGCAATGGCGGCGTGTTCACGACTGGACCCTTGGCCGTAGTTGTCCCCACTCACGATCACCGAGCCACCGTCTCGCTCGCGAAGTTGCACTGCTCGCTCAGCGAACGCCGCATCCAGCGGCTGAAACACGAAGCGGGAGATCTCAGGCACGTTCGAGCGGTACGGCAGGACCTCGGCGCCGGCGGGCATGATCTCGTCGGTCGACACGTCGTCGCCCACCTCGAGCACCACTTCGAGCTCGAGCCTGTCTGGGACCCCTTCGCACTCGGGGAGGGGCCGGATGTTGGGTCCCTTCACCACATTCACCTCCACGGCTTGCTCGGGGCTGAGTGGCGCCTCGATCATGGCGGCATCCAGGGTGAAGCGTTGCGGCGGGAGGTAGCGGGGGTAGGCCATCTCGAGATCGCGCGGGTCTGTAATGACGCCTCTGAGCGCCGACGCGGTCGCCGTCTCGGGGCTGCACAGGAAGACGCGGTCCTGCTGCGTACCGCTTCGACCTGCGAAGTTCCGGGGCACCGTCCGGAGGCTGTTGTGACCGCTCGCTGGCGCCTGCCCCATGCCGATGCAGCCATTGCAGCCGGCCTGATGCAAGCGCGCCCCGGCCCGCACCAGCTGAGCGAGATACCCCAACTCGGCCAGGTTGACGAGAATCTGCCGGGAGGTCGGGTTCACGTCGAACGACACACCCGGGTCCACCATCCGGTCCGCGACCATCATGGCCGGCACGGCGAAGTCACGAAAGCCAGGGTTGGCAGAGGAGCCGAGGTAGGCCTGGTAGAGGGGTTCGCCGGCCACCTCACGCACGGGCACGACCTTGCCGGGCGAGGACGGCAAGGCGATGAGGGGCTCGAGGCGGCTCAGGTCGATCTGGTCGTGCAGGTCGTAGTCGGCGCCCTCGTCGGCCACGAGTTCGCGGTGGGCCTCCTCGCGACCCTGTTCACGCAGAAAGCGGCGCACCGAGTCGTCGGCGGGGAATACCGTGCTGGTCGCGCCCATTTCGGTGCCCATATTGGCGATCACATGCCGGTCCATCGCGTCGAGTTGCGCGAGGCCGGGGCCGTGGTACTCGATCACCGTTCCCTTAGCCCCGTCCACGTCGTAGCGCCTGAGCATTTCAAGCACCACGTCCTTGGCGGACACCCAATCCGGGAGCTCCCCCGTGACCCGAACGCCCAGCACCCGTGGCATGGCGAGGTAGAGCGGCTCGCCGGCCATGGCGAGCGCCACCTCCAGACCACCGGCCCCGAAAGCCAGCATGCCAAGACTGCCGGCGGCGGGCGTGTGCGAGTCGGAGCCGACCAGCGTCGTGCCAGGAATGCCGAAACGCTCCATGTGAACCGGGTGGGACACGCCGTTGCCGGGGCGAGAGTAGTGAACGCCGAATTTGCGCGCGGCGCTGCGCAGGAAAAGGTGGTCGTCGGGATTCTTGAAGTCGGCTTGCATGAGGTTGTGGTCGACGTACTGCGCCGAGAGTCGCGTCCGGACGCTGGGCAGGCCCAGCGCCTCGAACTCCAGCATTACAAGCGTTCCCGTGGCGTCCTGCGCCAGGGTCTGATCCATGCGCAGAGCGATCTCACCACCAGGTTCGGTGACTCCTGACACCAGGTGGTCGTCGATCAATTTGCGGGTCACGTTCCGACTCATGCGAGCCTCCGTTTCCTCGTGGGACACGTCGGCTCACGTCCCGATCAGGGGGTCGGCGACGCGGCGCGTCCCAGCGGGAGGGTGTCGTGGCCTCACCGTAGCGCGTACCGGTGACGGGGTCCGCAGGCTGGCTCGCGTTCACCTAGGTGAGCATGCCCAGCTGTGTGTGAGGATGTGTGGTCGGGGCGGCAGGATTCGAACCTGCGACCCCCTGCTCCCAAAGCAGGTGCGCTACCAGACTGCGCCACGCCCCGACGGGGTTCGATCGCCAAGCCGTCCAGCGAACCTCTCAAGTCTTCCGGGGCAGCACGCTAAAGTCAAGCGGTCTGACCCAGTTCGGCCAACGCCAACCGGCACCAGGCGCGCAACTCCTGGTCCAGGCCGAGCGACGCCAACGCCTCCGCGTCGTACCACCCGAGACTCGGGTCGAGCGCCGCCTGGGGCAGTTCGCCCGCGTACGGCTCGCTCGGCGTCGCGAAGTAGATCAGGTCGATGTGCTCGTGACCGGGTCGGATCGGCTCGAGCTGCACGCCGCGTGGCCGTCGCAGCTGACGTGGCCCCGGCGCGTCGATGGCGCTCGCGCCGACCAGGACGACGCTCACGCCGGTCTCCTCGCGCACCTCTCGGACCGCCGCATGGTCGGGAAGCTCGTTCGGCTCGACGTGCCCGCCCGGCGGTAGCCAACGCCGCAGCTTGGGGTGGTGGTGCAACAGAACCGCACCGTTCCAAACGACGAAGGTGGTCGCGCACCAGTCGCGCTCGGGGCCGCCGGGGTCTTCGGCCCCGGTCGCAGTCACGACGCCATGACCAGCGGTACGGCGTTCCGTACGGCACCCGCAACCGCGCCGTAAAGCGTGTGCGGCGTGGCGTGGTCGATGGTGACCTGGTGCAGTCCGAGCCGGTGAACCTGACCTTTAGGCACCATCACGGTGTGGTTCTGGTCGGAGTGCCCGACGGCGAAGTCGCCATCGCTCTGAATCTCGCGGATCAACACCCGGGCGGTGCGTCCTACCCAGCGTTGGTTCGCTTCGTACGCGAAGCGTTTCTGCTTGTCGATGAGGCGCTGCAGACGTTCTACCTTCACGGCGCGCGGCATGTCTTCGAACCGTTCTGCGCTGGGCGTTCCCGGCCGGGGCGAGTAGAGGAAGGTGTACGCGTGCTCGTAGGCGGCTTCGTCGAACAGGCTCAGGGTCTGCGAGAAGTCCTCGTCGGTCTCGCCGGGGAAGCCGACGATGATGTCGGTGCTGATCACGACGTCTTTCACCTTGGATCGAATCTCGCGAACGATGTCGAGGTAGCGGCCACGTCGGTACTCGCGCGCCATACGCCGCAACACCGCGTCGCTGCCCGATTGGACCGGCAGGTGGATGTAACTTGCGACGTTGGGCTCCTCGGCGATGACGTCGATTATGTCGCTGGTGAAGTTCATCGGGTGGCTGGTGGTGAACTTGACCCGTGGAATGCCGATCCGGGCGACGCTGCGGAGCAACTCAGCGAAACTGGGCAGGTTCTCGTCCTTGAGTCCGTAACTGTTGACGTTCTGACCGAGCAGCATGACCTCCTCGATGCCCGCGTCGTGCATCGCTTGCGCCTCGGCCAGGATGCTCTCGACCGGGCGGGAAACCTCGGGTCCGCGCGTCGTCGGCACGATGCAGTAGGTGCAGTGGTGATCGCATCCGCGCATGATCGTCAGGAAGCCGCTCAGAGCGTCCGGTGCGGGTGGCACCAGCGTGTCCAGGTCGCTCTTGAAGCGTAGGCTCTCGAACCGATCGGCGCCCTGCCCGAGCGCCTCGACCGCCGCTACGACGTCGGTGATCGCGCCGGGACCCAGTAGGATGTCGACCCCGAACTTTTCCGCGATCGCCTGACCCTCCTCAAGTTGCGCCAGGCACCCCACCATGCCGACGGTCAATTCGCGACCATTAGCCTTCTCCTTGCGGAGCTGACCCAGCAGCGACACAACCTTCTCGACCGGTTTGCCGCGCACGGCGCAGGTGTTGATCAGCAATAGCTCGGCGTCGTCGGGATGGTCCACCAACCGGTGTCCACCGGAGACGAGTTCAGAACGGATCGTGTGGGTGTCGTACTCGTTCATCTGACAGCCGTAAGTGATGACGTGGGCGCGCACGCAGGACCTCCCCAAGGAGCGTGGACCGGCACACGGCGGAACCGGTGCGGATCGGTCAGCGAGGATACCAGGCCGCGCATCAGGCTCCCTGCGGCTGGTGCGACGTGCAGCCTGACCTGCCCAACGGTTCGTGGCGCTCGCCCCGTATACTCACCGCCACGCCACGGGAGGTGAGGTCTACATGACCGATTCGACGCACAACCAACGAAGGCTGACTGCCGGTGAGATCCTGTTTCGTATGGGTGACGAGGGGGATGCCGCTTACATAGTGGACAGCGGCACGCTCGACGTGTACATCGAGCACGACGACGGCAGCGAGCTGCTACTCAACGAGATCGCTCAGGGGGAGTTGGTTGGCGAGATGGCGCTGATCGACGGCCGTAAGCGCAGCGCCTCGGTCCGTGCTCGCAGTGCTTCGATGGTCACTCGAATCAGTCAGGCGCAGTTGCAGGAGCGGTTGGAACGGGCCGATCCGGTGATCCAGCTGCTGCTGGCGAGCACCGTCGAACGGTTGCGGCAACGGCTCGAACCTGAGGTGCCGGCGCTGGCTCCGGTCGAGACCGCCAAGGGGACCGCCGGGGCGGTCGCTCGCGATTCGGCGCAGAAGCGGCTTCGGCTCGAGAGCGAGCTCGACATCGCCGTGGCGCAGGAACAGTTCGTTATGCACTACCAGCCGATCGTCAGCCTTCCAGGGGGCGACGTGGCCGGCTTCGAAGCCCTGGTGCGCTGGCAGCACCCCGAGCGGGGCCTCTTGCCGCCAGGCGCTTTCGTGCAGGCGGTCGAAGAGTCGCACCTGATGGTCGACCTGGGGCGCTGGATCATGAACGAGTCGTCGCAGGCACTCGTCCGCTTTCAGGGTCTTGCCGACAACCCGCTGTTCATGGGCATCAACGTGTCCGGCAAGCAGTTCGAAGACCCGAACTTTCTTGGCTACGTCGAGGCGCTCGCGGAGCTCGCAGTCGAGCCGTGGCAAGTCAAACTGGAGATCACCGAGTCGCTGCTGCTCACCAACCCGCACACGATCGAGTGGCTGGAGCGTTGCAAGGAGCTTGGCTTCAGCATCGCCATCGACGACTTCGGGACCGGCTACTCGAGCCTCAGCTACCTGCACAAGCTGCCGAGCGACACCCTCAAGATCGACCGTTCGTTCGTTATCGCCATGCTCGGCAACGAGCGCAGCCGGGTCATCGTCGAGTTCCTCATCCAGCTCGCCAACGGTCTCGGGATGCGCACGGTAGCCGAAGGGATCGACGATCCCGAAACGCTTCAGGCGCTCATCGCGTTGCGTTGCGACTACGTGCAGGGCTTCCTGATGGCGCGGCCCATGCCGGAAGAGAAGGCACGATCGGTCCTGCAGCAACGCGCGTCGCTGCTGCCTAGCTGACGCGGTCCACCAACCTGGGCAGAACCCACGCCGCCAGCACCAGTACGAAGGAGAGCACACCTAGCATGAATCCGGCCGGCATGGCTCGTGGATAGCGCCGCGTCACGGCCGGAACGGCCGACGCAGCGACCAGCGCTGTGCCGGCCAGGAAGAGCCACGCTGCGACAGCGATCAGCCAATCCCAGGTCGGATTCACCGTGCGTCCGCGCTGGCGGGTTCGCTTAAGTCGCTCGGGTGGCCGGGCAGCAGTTCTGGTGCACCGCCACCGGTCAGGGTGAAGCTCTCCAGCTTCTGGATCGTGCCCGACCCGGTGGCGAGGCCCACCTCGACCGTGCGCTCGTCGGAGTGGGGCGGAAGCCAGGCCCGCAAGACACCCTCCTCGGGCGTCACCTCGGGCAGGTGCCGGCCATCCACCAACAGGCGCAGGGGCGCAATCGGATCGTCGTAGACGAGTTCTATGCTCACCCCCGAGATCCGTTCTGTCTCGAGGCGTGCCTCGACGATCTCGGCCTCGTCGAACGGTGCGCCGGCATCGCGGCGCCACACGCCGTTCGGTTCGAACAGTCCGGCGTCGCTGGGGCGAAAGATTTCCGAACCGGACGCGACCCCTAAAACGAGGTGGACCGGCTCGTCGAGCGCAGGAACGGGAAGGACGACACGACTAGAGTCCATATCGAGTCGTGCAAGCGGGCGTGCACCTTCGAACACCGCGGCGGTCGCACCCGTTGGACCGTCGACGGTGAGGAGCCAACGGGACTCCTCACGAACATCGGGTCGCGCCTCGGCGCGAAGGCGCCTGAAGGGGCGAGCGCCCAGCAGTTGTGCCACGTAGGTGCCGCCAGGACCGACCGCCACACCGAAACCGACGTGGGTGAAGTCGGGATCGAGCAGGTTGCGGCGGTGCAGCGGCGACTCTAGCCAGCCTTCGACCGCGTCGCGCGCCACCTGGTTGCCAGGCATCAAGGCGAGGTTCTCGCCGGTGCGGATCAGCGCCACGCCGGACAGGGCGATTCGTTCGGCGGGCGTGTCCCGAGAGGGGTCGGGCGAACCGTGATCCAACACCCCACGAGCGGCGTTCTCCTCGGCGTGGACCTGCGCCGCCCGCGCCAATCCTTGGTCGGCGCTGAACGGCCCGAGCCCATGGAGCTCCCGCGCGGTGTTGCTCTCCTCGAGCAGTTCGGTGCGAAGTCGCTCCGTTACGCGTTGTTGCAGGGTGGAAGGGCCGAACCCCTGCGCCAGCGCGACACTCAGCGACGCTACAAGCAGCACCGACACGACCGACGGCTCGAACGGCGACAGGCGGGGCATGCTCGATGATACTGAACTGCGTAGCTGGAAGCGGTGGCGAACGCCCGCCGGGTCGGGGTAGCGTGACGCGTGCCCAGCAGCGACCTCGAGGCAGCCACATTGCGACCGTTCCGTGACGCGGTCGGACGCATCGTCAGGGCCGTGCCGGCCGGCAAGGTCGCCACCTACGGCGACGTGGCGATGTGGGCGGGCAGGCCGGGCGCTGCCCGGCAGGTCGGAGGGGCCCTGCGGTCGTTGGCGGCTGAGGATCCAAGCTTCCCTTGGCAACGCATCATCAACGCCCAGGGCGGCATCAGCACCTACAAGGTCGGCGCCGGCGAGTTGCAGACGGCGTTGCTCCGGCGCGACGGCGTCGAGGTGAAGGAGGGCGAGGTCGACCTCGCCCGCTTTCGGTTCCGTCCGGCGGACCCGATCTGAGCGAGACCCGGTCGGCAGACCGGCTGGTCGCTCAACCGGCCAGCACGGTGTCGCCACTCCTAAGGTAGACGATGATGCGCCGCTCGATCACCTGGCGGAACGGACCGACGCGCAAGGTAGCGCGGACGCGCACACCGCCGTGCTCCCGCAGATTCCTGGCCGCCTCGCCGAGGCCTGGAACCAGCCAAGCGAGCGCTGCGAACAGCGACGCCTGAAGCTCGGCCGTGACGTCGTGCACGTGCGGATTCGGAAGGGGAGCGAGGAGGGAGGTCTGCAGGTGCGTGACGCGGCGACCGGCCAGCGGAGCGTCGCGGCGAAGCCGGTGCCGGGCGAGGCGACGACTGCGAAGCGCGACGTCGCTGCTTTTCCCGAGGGTGCGCTGGTAGGTGTTTTCGAGCAGCTCCACGGTGACCGATGCCTTGGCGATGTGATGGTAAGGAACCAACACCAGCTCTACGTCGAACTCACGGTCGCTGGGCGCGTGGGCCGGCATCTCGAGCCGCACCTGGTGGAACAGCCGCGTGATGGTGGTCCGGTTCACCGCCGCTACCGTCGCGCCCGTCGACACGGCGACCTGAATCGCCTGCCAGGGCTCGCCTAGCGCAAGAAACGGTGCCGTCTCCGGCCGCATCCACAGAGCCAGCCCGGCGAGCGCAGCGCCGGCGTGCAACAGTGCCAGGTAGGCGTCGGGACGGCCGAACCAGCCGGGTGCGGGCGGCAGGTCCAGGGGTGGATCCTCGTGCCAGGAGCGTGCTACGCCGCAACCGTCGCAGGTGAGCCCGCTGGGGTTCTCGAGGCCGCAGTCGGGACAGGTCCAGCCGGCCGAACCATCGGTCGCCGGACGTGCGTCGTCGTCCATGGCCAAACCCTACCCGGCACGGGTGTCGCCGATTCGCGCCGTTGCACCGGAGTACCATGCGGTCATGGAACCGCTGTCGCCGACGATCGACCTTGCCCGTTCCCTGGTGCGTGCCCCCAGTCCCTCCGGTGCGGAAGGACCCGCCTCGCAGGTGTTGCTCAGCGCCTTCCACCGTTTCGGCTTCGACCGGGCCTGGCTCGACGAGGCCGGCAACGCCGTCGGCGCGTTCGATCGCGGCGAGGGACCGACCGTGATGCTCAACGGCCATTTGGACACCGTCCCGGTCGGGGACGAGTCGCTCTGGCCGCACCCTCCCCTTGCCGGCATCGTGGCCGGCGGTCGCCTGTTCGGACGTGGCACTTGCGACATGAAGAGCAGCGTGGCGGCGATGACGGTCGCCGCCGCCGCTGCAGCAGAGCGAGGCTTTCGAGGCACGCTGTTGATCGCTGGTGTCGTGCAGGAGGAGGTCGGAGGGCTCGGTGCGCGTTGGCTCTCCGAGACGTCTTCGCCCGACGTGGTGGTGTTGGGCGAGCCCAGCAAACTCCAACTCAAGCTGGGTCACCGCGGCAGGATCGAGGTGGACGTCCACCTCCCCGGCCGGATCGCGCACGCCGCCAAGCCGGAGCTCGGGGACAACGCACTGTACCACGCGGCCCGCTGGCTCGCGAAGCTCGAGGCGCTCGAACTTCCCTCCGGCGGGCCGCTGAACCGGTCCACGGCCACCCCGACACGACTGGTCAGCCATCCGGCCGACGGCGCCAACGTCGTGCCTGGCGAGGCGGTAGTGACGATCGACTACCGCAACCTGCCGACCGACCCGCCGGAGCAGGTCCTGGAGCGCTTGCGAGCGCTCGACGCTGAGGCCACGCTGAAACTGACGACCGAGCATGCCGTCAGCGAGAACGGCCTGGTCGAACGCAGCTTCGAGCGCATCAACCCCGCCTACCTCGCCCCGGGCGAGAACCGCTGGACCGAAAAGACCCGAGCGGTGTTACGCGAGGTCCTGCCGCGCCACGGTGTGCCGTTCGTCGAGGGCACCTGGTGGTTCGCGACCGACGCCCCCTACCTGGCCGCCAACGGGGCCGTCGTCGTCGGTTTCGGGCCTGGCGAGGAGGAGCTGGCCCACACCACCGACGAGTCGGTCCGGCTCGACTGGTTGGAGATTTCGACCGAGGTGTACCGAGACCTGGTGCTGGCGCTGCTGGACGGTCCGTCGTGACTCCGGACGGGTTGAAGGGCTCGGTCGTGACCCTCAACGGCGACCGCTGGACGGTCGTCGACGTCGCGCCGGCCGAACCGCTGGCGGAGATGGTCGCCGCCATCCTCGAGGATGAAGGGATGATCGCCGTCGTGCGGGGCGCCGACCCGCTCGACGACGTCTACAGCCACCTCGGCGGTGGCCGGGTCGGCACTACCGTGGTGCTGGTGCCGGAGGCGGATGCGCCGAGGGCGTTCGAGCTCATAGCCGCGACGGTGACGGACTACCAGGGGGACGAGCTGGCCGAGCTGCTCGCCTCTGGTGAGCTCGCCTCGACCGACGAGGACGACAGCGAGGACCGCTGACACCATGCTCGATAGCGATACGGCCCGGCTTCGCCGTAGGGTGGCGACGGTCAGCCTGATCGGCGCGACCGGAGTGCTGGGCATGAAGACGCTGGCGTGGGTGTTGACCGGATCGGTCGGCCTTGCGTCCGACGCGGCCGAGTCTATCGTGAACGTCATCGCTGCGGTCACCCTGCTCGCTGCTATCCGAGTGTCGCGAACCCCACCGGACTACCAGCACCCGTACGGCCACGAGAAGGTCGAGGACCTCTCCAGCGCCTTCGAGGCGGGCCTGATCCTGCTCGCTTCGGCGTTGATCACCGTGACGGCGCTGGCTCGGCTAATCACGCCTCAGCCTCTCGACCGGCTCGGTGTGGGGCTGATTGTGTCGGGCGGGTCGGCCGTCGCGAACGGAGCACTGGCCTGGTTTCTGTTCCATTGGGCTGGCCGGCTCGACTCGCAAGCGCTACGCGCCAACGCTAGGCACATTCGTACCGACGTGTGGACCTCGGTGGGCGTCCTCGCCGGAATCGGGCTGGTGGCGGTCAGCGGCGTGCAGCGGCTCGATCCGCTGGTCGCCCTGATCGTGGCGGTGCAGATCGCGCGTGAGGGGTTCCTTGTCCTGGCTGGAGCCACGAGCCGTCTGCTCGATGAGCGGCTTCCCGAGCACGAGGAGCGGCGGGTGCTGGAGGTGCTGGGGGCGGAACCCCGCATCCGGGGATTTCATCGCTTACGCAGCCGCCGCTCGGGCCGCGCTCGCTTCCTAGAGGTGGACGTGTTCGTCGACCCGACCTCGACCGTCGCCGATGCGCACCTGTTGGTGGAGGGTCTCGAGGATCGCCTGCAGCGGCGGCTTCCTAACCTGGTGACGACTGTGCACGTCGAGCCGTTCGTGCCGGGGCGTCGCGACGGCCAGGTCGAGCCGCGGGACGAGTACCCCAGAGACGAGCCGACTTGAGCCACGTGACGACCTCGCTAGCTCAGTCGATCGGTTTCAGGTCGGCGACGATCCGCTCACGCCGGGCTTCCAGAAACGGCGGCAGCACCACCTTCTCACCGAGGTGCGCAGGATCCTCGTCGACGGCGAAGCCGGGACCGTCGCTGGCCAGCTCGAACAACAGTCCGTTCGAGTCGCGGACGTAGAGGCTGCGGAACCAGAAGCGGTCGACCGGCCCGCTGTTGGGCACGCCCGACGCCGCGAGTCGCGCCGCCCACGCGTCGAACTCGTCGTCGTGAACGCGCAAGGCGACGTGGTGCACACCTCCGGCGCCGGGGCGCGCAGGTGCCGTGCCGGGCGCCGTTTCGAGCTGCACCTCTGCGTGCGGCCCGCCGTCGCCCATGGCGAGGACGCGTACCTCACGACCGTCATGCTCGAAGCTGCGTAGGTAGCGGAGCCCGAACAGCTCGCGAAGCAGCGCTTCGGTCGGCTCGGCGCTGGGGATGGCGGCTCGTACCGGCCCCAATCCGCGGATCTGCATGGCGACGGGAACCGGGCCGTCGCGCCACGGTTCGGGCGGGTCACCTGAACCGCCATCATCTATCAACGCAAGTCGCTGGCCTTCCGGATCGTCGAAGTCTAGGGTCCAGCGACCGTCACGCTCGACCGGATCGGCGGCGCTGACGCGCGCTTCGCGCAGGCGCGCCTGCCACCAGGCCAGAGCAGCGCTGCCGTCGACTCGTAGGTGGGTGCGCGTGAACACGTGGGCGCCGCGACGCTCGGGGGGAACGGCGAAGTCGAAGAAGGTCAGGTCGGTTCCTGGCGTGCCGGCTCCGTCGGCGTAGAACAGGTGGTAGGCGGACACGTCGTCCTGGTTGACGCTGCGTTTGACCAGGCGCATGCCGAGCGTGCTCGTGTAGAAGCGGTGATTAGCACGAATGTCGGCCGAAACCGCCGTGACGTGATGGATTCCGTGAGGCTGCATGGTAGCTCCCTCGTCAGGGTGCGGGAAAGCGCCGCGACAGGTGGCGGTTGGCCGCGTCGCCGAAGCGCAGCGGTGCGCCCGCCCAAGGCCCCGCATAGCCGACGCCGATGCGCGGACCGACGGCGATGCGTCGCGGGGTGACGTCGGCCAGGATTCGGATCCGGCCACTGATAAGGTCTTGGCGATCGTCGCTAAGCTCGATCCCGAGCGCGGTGGCAAGCAGGCCCGGCCCGTGCGTGCGGGCGCCGAAGTCCAGTGGCTCTACCGCCCGAACCAGCACCGCCTGCGGGTCGCCCGCCGCGCCAGCCACCACGTTGAACATTCGGTGCATCCCGTACACCAGGTACACGTAGGCGCTGCCGGGCGGGCCGTAGAGGCTCTCGGTGCGCTTCGTCCGTCCCTTCGACGCGTGGCAGGCCAGATCGCGCTCGCCCAGGTACGCTTCGGTCTCCACGATCCGGGCGTGGCGCCGCTCGGGTCCCGACCGAACCTGCACAAGGCACCCGAGCAGACGTCGCGCCAGTATGTCTGCATCGCACGCGAACGCTTCGCGTTGGAGCGGCTCGAGCGCGGCCACCGTCACGCCGTCACCCTAGCTGTGGGCGGAGTGGTAACAGCTCCACCCGGTCGCCGACCGCCAGCTCGGCGTTTTCCGGCACGAGCGCCAACGCGTCGGCGGCGGTGAGGGTGCGCAGCACGCTGGAGCTCTGATCCCCGGCCGGGCGGGCCACCAGGTGTCCGTCCTCCCAGCTCGTCGACACGCGCAGCAAAGTCGTCTTGGCACCGGCGGCGCGCAGCGGCGCCCCCGCTCGGGCCGGCACGCGCTCAGCGAACGGTAGCGGGCCGCTGCGTCCGACCGCGCGGTCCAGCCAGGCGCGCCCCAGCACCAGGAAGGTCAGCGCCGCCGAAACCGGATTGCCGGGCAGCGCCAGCCACGGCCGGCCGTCGACCCGCGCGAAGGTGGCCGGCCCGCCCGGCTTGAGCCGCACCTTGCGAAAGATCAACTGGCCCCGCTCCGCAAGCAGGTCGCGCACGAGATCGTACTGGCCCATCGAAATGCCGCCGCAGCTCAGCAGCAGATCGAACGCGGGCGCGTTCAGCACGACGGCGTGCAACGAGCTGGCGTCGTCGCCAATGCGCGCCAGGGGAAGCGGCTCGGCGCCGGCGGTCCGCACCAGCGCTTCGAGCGTCGGCAGGTTGGCGTCGAACACTTCGCCCGGGCGCAACTCTCCGCCCGGCGGCACCAGCTCGTCGCCGCCGGTAAGGATCGCGACCCGCAGGCGTGCTCGAACCGGCAGCTCGGCGTAACCCATCGCGGCGGCGAGGGCCACACCGGCGGCGTCCAGGCGACGACCCGCCTCGAGGCCGACCTCGCCCGCGTGGAAGTCCTGACCGCAGGGTCGGACGGCGTCGCGTCGCGCCGGCTCGAATACCGCCACCCGACCGTCATGCTCATGGAGACGCTCTACCGGGACGACGGCGTCGGCACCGGCCGGTAGCGCCGCCCCCGTCTGAATTCGCACCGCGTCGCCAGGGCCTAGCGTGCCGCCGAACACTCTGCCGGCGGCCGATTCGCCGATGACGCGAAGCGTCACCGGCGAATCGCTGCGGGCGTCGTGCGTGTCGAGCTGGCGGCAAGCTATGCCATCGAGGGCGGCATCATTGACGTTCGGGTGGTCGAACCGTGCTACCAGGTCGCGGGCCAGGATGCGTCCGGCCGCTGTGCCGAGCGGTACCGACTCGACGGCGCCGGAGCCGCCCGCGAAGTGGCGACGGCCGTCCTCCGCGAGGCGCGCCACAGCGTCGTCCACAGAGATCGGAGCCGGTTCGTCGCTATTATCGGGACGCATTGCGGGCATGCTAGCAAGCCACCCGAGTCAATCTTCGTTCGACGGGCGGTCAACGACTCGTACTCCGCGCCCGTCCCAACCGGCGTACGAATAGAAGCGTCCGGGTCGCAGGTCTCGTAGGTACGCCATCAGCGGTTCGCGCAGGGGCGGAATGGGAATGATGGCCTCCAGCTCGTCGACCGGTACGAAGCGCGCCTCTACGATGAAACCGTCAGGATCGCGCGGGTTCAGCAAACCGTCGTAGTCCGCGACGAAGGCGAAGCTGATGGCGCGATCGTTGCGGCGCCGATCCTCGACGTGAACCGCGTACGCCATGTGGCGAATGCAGGTGACCTGCAAGCCGGTCTCCTCGAACACCTCGCGGCTCAACGCGTCCAGCGTCGACTCGTAGCGCTCGACCATCCCGCCGGGCAGAGTCCAACGCACGTTCCCATGTCCTTGCCAGTCGTTGCCGACGAGCAATACCCGTCCTCGCGCGTCGAGGAGGATCGCTGCGGCAACGACGAACTCACGCCGGGCCACCGGCACCGGCCCGCTCGGCCGTTCGGGTCTCGGCGCCGGCCAACCGCTCGAGGCGGGTCGCCTGGTCGGCGTACGCCAAGGCGTCGACGACCTCGTCGAGTTCACCGGCAAGCACCTGCGCGAGGTTCCTGGTGGTGAAGCCGATGCGGTGATCGGTGACGCGCGACTGCGGCACGTTGTAGGTACGAATCTTCTCCGAGCGGTCGCCGCTGCCGATCTGCACCAAGCGCGCTTCGCGCGCCTGGTCCGCCGCACGGGCACGTTCGCGCTCGAGCAAGCGCGCGCGCAGCACCGTCAGCGCCTTCTCCTTGTTCTTCAGTTGGCTCTTGCCATCCTGGCAGGTCACTACGATCTCGTCGGGGGTGCCGGGCTTGTAGGTCAAGCGGACCGCGCTGTCGGTAGTGTTCACCGACTGGCCACCCGGTCCGGACGAACGGTAGACGTCGACGCGGTAGTCGCTCGACGCGAGTTCGACGTCGACCTCCGCCGCTTCGGGGAGGACCGCTACGGTGACGGTGCTGGTGTGGATCCTGCCCTGCGCCTCGGTTTCGGGAACGCGCTGAACCCGGTGCACACCGGACTCGTACTTTAGGCGCGAGTAGGCTCCACGCCCGCGAACCTCGCACGACACCTTCGAAAGGCCACCGACCTCGGTGGGGGTGGAGTCGAGCAGCTCGACGACCAAGCCCGCGCGCTCAGCGAAGCGGCGGTACGCCTCGAGCAACTCCCGGGCGAACAGAGACGCTTCGTCCCCACCGGCCGCCGCGCGAATCTCGAGAATCACGTTCTTCGCATCGAACGGGTCGGCTGGAAGAAGCAGCCTGCGAAGCCCCGCCGCGAGCGCGTCACGCTCGGGTTCGAGCTGTATTAGCTCTTCTCCGGCCAGCTCGGCCAGCTCAGGGTCGCGTTCGAGGTCGCGCGCCTGGTCGATCGCCGACAGCACGCCGCGATAACGGCGGTACGCCTCGACGATCGCCTTCAGGTCGCCGTAGCGCTGCGTGGCGTCCCGGTAACGGGCCGCGTCGGCCAGCACCTCAGGGTCGCCGAGCGAGCGCTCGAGCGCCTCGAACTCGTCACGGATTCGTTCCAGCGTGGAGATCATTGCTCTCAGCATAGCGCGGTCACTCGGCGCTTCCTGATGCGCAGGAGCGTCCGCGTCAGCGCAACGGTCGCAGCCGGCCGTCCTCGAACAGGGCGGTCACCAACCCGTCCGCCAGCGCCGCAGCGCGATCGTCCATCGACAGGTCGTAGGTACCGGCCGCGAGACGCGCCGGCGCCAATCCGATGAGAGCGTCTCGTGTCGCGATCCGAACCGAACGCACGTCGCTATGATCTACCCCGTAAGTCGCGACCTGCTCGAATGCGCGCGCCAACAGCGTCAACGCGTCGTGCATCGTCGCCCCGTCGGCTTGAAATGGGCGGCTTTCCAGCCGGCCGTCGCCGAGGGTTCTAGCGTCGAAAAGCCAACTCGCCCTGGGGTCTTCCGGTTGCACGGCGTCGGGTAGCGAAGCGGGCGAAACCGGTACGCGCACATCACCGGAAAGACCTGGAGGGGCGCCGCCGGCAAGCGGAGCCAACAGAGCGGGACGCAGGTAGACCGGCCCGTTCCAACCGCGGGCGCGCAACCCCTCGACCGCCAAGCCCGAGTCGGCCCGAAGGCCCCACACCACGATCGCGTCGGGAACGCGGGTCGCCACGAACAACGCTTCGGGCGTCAGGACCGTGGCGTTCGGCGGATAGCGGGCGTCGCCAACTATGCGCAACCCTGGCGCGCCCAGGTAGCTCTCCAAACGGGCGCGAACGGCATCGCCGAACGATCCTTGCAGCGTCAGCAAACCGAGGGCGGTGAGGTCGCGTGCGTAGGCGTCGCGGACGATCGCCTGTAGCGCCGTCGCTTCGCCGGGAGACAGCAGGAACTGCCAACCTTCGACGCCGCCGACCCGATCCGGCTCACCGGTGGGGGAGAGAAGCGTAACGCCGGCCGCAGCGGCGATCTGTGCAATACGGGCGCTCGCAGCGGGTGTGCTGCAACACACGACGGCGTGAGCGCCGAGGTCCACGGCGATGTGAGCGAGCCGCTCGGCACCTTCTAGGCTACCGCCGTCGCTGCGCACGTCTACCTCGACGGTACGCCCGAAAATGCCTCCTAGACCGCGTTGCCGCGCCGCCCACGCCTCCGCGACACGACGCTCGAGGCGACCCCGCTCGGCCGCGGCGCCAGTGTCGGAAACGATGACCGAGACCCGGTACGGCGTTGAGTCGCTACGGGACTTCTGCGCATGCCCGAGGCTCGAAGCGACAACGATCGTTACTAGCGCAAGCCGCGCAACTGCTGCGCAGACGGGCCGTGGCGGGAAGACGAAGCGACGAAGCTGGGTCGGCGGCATGCCCTGGTCTACCGTCCCTGGCCGTGAAGCGGGTGAGACCGGCTCAGCCTCTCTCCACCGTTTCCTGGGCCTTGTCGGCACCGCGCTGCGCCTGCAACATCCGCACCAGTGCATCGAGCATGTCGTCGGTGGTGACGATGCCGACCAAACGATCGTTCTCGACTACCGGCAGGGCACCGATCTTGTTCTCGCGCATGCGGATCGCCGCCGCTTCGGCCGGCTCTGCGGGCCGCGCCGTGAGCACCGGGCTGGACATCACGTCCATGACGCTGAGGCGGCTCAGCAGATAGCTGAGCTCCTGGCGCGACAGCGAGGTAGCGTCGGACGGTGCAGCCTCGCGAAGGTCCCGGTCGCTCACGATGCCGATGAGCCGCTCGTGCTTATCGACGATCGGGAGGTGCCGGAAGCCCCCCTCCTGCATTCGCCACTCCGCTTCCAGCAGGGGCGTGCCGGGTGGAATTGTCACGGGTTCCGAGTGCATGAACTCGCGCACCAACATGGTCCACCTCCTAGCTTCGACGCTACGGGATGGCTGGCGATCGGCGGGTCGGCCGTTTTCCTACGGGTCGTCGCCCGAGTTGTAGATGCTCGGGCGACGACAGATCGGTTCAAGACGATGCGGTGCCGTTAGTCGAGGATCAGCGGCGCTCTCTGACCCGCCTCGTAGTGCCCAGGAATGAAGCAGGCGAGCTCCCAGCTGCCGGCGCGTTCTTCAGGGATCCACACGTGAAGCTTGACGCTCTCGCCCGGTGCGAGGACGACGCCCAGAAATCCGTGCCCGGCATGCTCGCTGCCTTGTCCGAAGAGGTTCTCCTCGTACAGACGCGTTTCGAGGTTGGGATTCCTGCCGAAGTGCAGTTCGTGTTCGATCGCACCTTCGTTGATGACCTCGATGACGTTCAACCTTCCGACGCTTGCGTGCACGGCGTCGCCCGGCTCACCGTCGGCCGGACGGATATAGAGGTCGCCTAGGTAGATGGTGACGTCCGGTTGTGCGCCGGCGTCGTGTGCTGCATGGGCGCTGGCGAGGCTCGCGGAGGCGGCGATGGCGAGCACCGCTGCAGCCAGCACGATGCGGCGGATGGCCGCCCCAGGGGTTCCGGCAGGCCCGCGCATCAGTGCGGAGCCGAAACGTGCAGCGAGTACGGTTCGGAGTGGGTAACGTCGCCACCGTGGTGCGGGTCGGTGAACGAGAGGCTTGCCGTGTACTCGCCGTGGGCGGCACGGACTTCGTCAACGGGGAAGACACGCTCTACTTCGTAGATGCCCCGGCCCATGTAGGTGGGCGTCAGTCGCTCGGAGACGGTGCCGTCCGACGACTCGATCAGAACGACCGCTTCGCGGGCGTCGGTGACGTGATCGAACGGGTTAGACCACGGCCGCTCCCAGTCGATCTCGTCGCCTTCGGGGATGCCGCGCATCACCTCGAACGACAGGGTCGCCGTTTCACTTTCGTGGGCATGGATGTGTCCGGGCTCCCAGACGTTACGGATCTGATAGACGTAGGTCGTTCCGTCCACCGTCACCATTACTCCCTCTTCGCCGGCTTTCGATACCTCGAACGCTAGCGGTACCGACGTGATCTGTTGGCCGTCGAGCGTGAAGCGGACGAGCAACGCGTGAGCTCCAAGGTTCGTCACCGTGTGATCGACCGAGTAAGATCCTCCCCCGAGGTCGACGACTTCAGCATCCGCGACACTACGCTCGGTTACCCTCTCCGAGCCGGCACGAGCGATTTGCACGACCAGGTCGAGCCCCGTCATTCCTTGGCCGGCCTCGTCGGTCACCTGAATCGTGAGCGTCTTGCCGTCGAAGACGTGCCAGTGGCCGATCGGATCGACGCTGATCGTAGGCTGGGCGAGGACGAAGCCGAGTAGCAGGGCGACGGTCGCCGTTGCGAGGGTCCAAACGTTGCGTGTGCGCATAAACGTTCTCCTTTCCGGCCGGTGCCGGATTCCACGATGGAGGTCTCGAAACCGGCCGAAACCGTGGGCTTGTCGAGTTCGCTTCGAGCGACCTCGGTGCTCCGACCCCATCGTGTCGGCGAGTCGCGCCGCTGCCCAGCGTGTTAGCGCCCCCCGCCACCCCCGTGGAACCACGTAGCTCGTTCGCGAGGTTCCACCCGGTCGGCACGGCGCGTGTCGCGCTACCATCGAAGCAATGAAGGATGCCGACGTAACCGGCTCCGTGCGCGTAATCCTTGGCGAAGACCACTTCCTGGTGAGGGAAGGGACCCGTCACATGCTCGCTCAGTACCCGGACCTGGAGATCGTCGGAGAGGCGGGTGACGGCACGGAGGTCCTCCGGCTCATCGAGTTCGAGAGGCCTGACGTGGCCATCCTCGACATGCGGATGCCTGGGACGAGCTCCATCGAGATCACCCGGCGCTGCCGCACGGCCTCGCCCCAAACGCGAGTGCTGATCCTCTCCGCCTACGATGACGACGACTTCGTCACCGCGGCGATGGAAGCGGGCGCGGCGGGGTACCTGCTGAAGACGGTCCGGGCTAGCGAGCTGGTCGCCGCCGTACGCGCGGTGCACCGTGGCGAGGTCGTGCTGCACCCACAGATCACTCGCAAGATGGCGCTGAAGTGGGCCCGCAAGGGACGGGGCGAGACGGGTTCCGTGGATGACGTGCTGACTCCGCGGGAGGTGGAGGTCCTCAAGCTCGTGGCTCGCGGGCTGCGCAACAAGGACGTCGCCGCCGAGCTGCGGGTCAGCATCCGTACAGTCGAAGGTCACCTCAGTGCGATCCTCGGGAAGTTGGGCGTCCAATCGCGAACGGCGGCCGCGGCTTACGCCTTCGCCCACAATTGGCTGCAACCGCCGGCCTCGCGTGACGACGAGGCGTGATGACGTCGCTGCGTGACCGGTTCCCCGCCGCGTTCGGTTTGGACGTGCGCCGCTTCCGCGACCGGAGATTCTGGATCGTGCAGGTGCTGGTGCTGGCTCTGGCCGCGTCGCACGCTCTGCTCGAGGGAAGGTGGGACCTCCCACACAGCGCTTCGCTGTATTTCGTGCCGGAGACGCTGTTCCTGATTCCAGTAGGTTATGCCGCCCTGAACTTCGGCCTTCACGGCGCGGTCGCCACGGCGATGTGGAGCACGGCCCTTGCGTTGCCGAACCTGTTCGTGTTCCACCAGGGCGATCAGTTCGCCGCGGCCGCGACGCAGCTCATCATAGTCATAGCCGTCGCATTCTTCGTGGGGTACCGCGTCGAGGAGGAACGTCTGGCCCGGCGCCGGGCCGACGCGGCGAGGGACGCACTGGCGGCATCCGAGCGAAGGTACCGCGGCCTGTTCCTGAACTCGACGGCCGCCGTCGTGGTGTTCGACCACGCGGGACGAATTCACGAGGCGAACCCGGCCGCGACCAAGCTGTTCGGCGTCACCGACGTGATCGGCCTAGAGCTTCGTGACGTCATCGGTTCGGAGGCGTCGGAGCGCTTGCTCGCCGCGCCGGCGGCGATACCGGCTGGCCATGTTCCGGGCACCTTCGTGCTACCAAGGCCGCACCGGACCGAGATTCTGGTCGAGCCTAGCTCGACTGCTTTCACCGGTCCGGACGGGCAACGGTGGATCCAAACGTCGCTTCACGACGTCACCGAACAGCAACGCCGGCAGGCGCGACTGCGCAGTTACGCTGCCAGGATTCTCGAGGCGCAGGAGGAGGAGCGGCGCCGCATCGCCCAGGAGCTTCACGACGACACGCTCCAGCAGGTAGTGGTCGTGCAGCGACAGCTGCACACGATCGAGGAGACGATCCCAGCCGTCGGAGACACGGCTCACGCCAGTGTGGGCCAGGCGCTGTCGACCACCGAGGGCCTCATGGACTCGTTGCGCGAATTTACGCACCAGTTGCGTCCGCCCGCGCTCGACGAGCTTGGCGTGGTCACCTGCCTACGCCGCCTGGTGGCCGAGCTCAGCGACCAGACGGCCATCGACGCGTCCGTCGTCGTCGAAGGGGTCGAGCGGCGCGTGGGCAGCGACCGTGAACTGGCGCTGTTCCGGATAGCGCAGGAAGCCCTTCGCAACGTCGAGCGGCATGCGCGAGCTTCGACGTTGAGGCTCACGCTGACCTTCGCTGCTGATCGGGTCGCTCTTACCGTCCTCGATGACGGGCGAGGGTTCGAGTACCCGCCTGTGAACGTCGAGGATTCACGCAGCGGCCTCGGATTGCTCGGCATGCAGGAGCGTTCCTCGCTGCTTGGGGGAGAACTTCGAATCTCCACCCGGCCGGGCGAGGGTACGCAAGTGACGTCCGTCATTCCGGTGTGACCGGGACGATCGTGCAAGGCGCGGATCTTGGTCCCATTTCGTAGCCAGCCAGGCACCGTAGCGCGGGACAAACGACACTACGAGCGGCAATCCCTCCCCACGTAGGGTGCGTCAACGGCCCTTGGTCGTAATGAACTCGTCCCCGGGGGAACGAGTAGGAAGTCGATCCTACGAGACACCCGTGTGGCGAGCCGATCCAGAAGGGGGACCTACTGTGAATCTGCTCTCGTATCCCGTCCGTCGCCGCAGACTCGCCACCGCGCTGCTCACCACACTTCTAACCCTTGGCGTTGCGTCGGGTCAGCATGAACACCACGCAGCGCCAGATCCAGGCGAGTTCCCCGAAGTCCAAGATCAGCTCTCCCGTGTGGTCAGCGTCTCGGATGGGATGGACGACATGACCGTAACGGTCGCCTGGGCTACGCCCGGATACTTTGCGGCGCTCCTACCGGACCAGGTCGACGAGTGGAACCCGGACACCGCGATGGTGTTCCGTGTCGACGAGACGAACCACAGCGAGAGCCTGCCGGCGTGGTCGGTCGCTGCGGAGGCAGTGCTGAGAGTGAACGGCGTCGACTACCAACCGACACGCGTCGAGTCCGCCCAGGCCGCAGAGCACCACTTCGCCACGATGATCGCGTTCGACGTCACGCCGTACCAAGACGGCGACGTGACACTGCGCTTCCCGGGTGGCGACGAGCTCGTCTGGGACGCGGGATCGTGGTTCGGTGTTTCCGATTCCGAACGCGTGATCACGGTCGTGGCCAGCGATGACGGCTTCCAGCCCGAGCAGATCGAGGTCGCTGTGGGCGAGCCCATCGTGGTGGTGTTCCAGAACGAAAGCGGTGTCGAGCACCACTTTCACGTCCTCGGACTGGACCCGGAGAACCTGCGCTGGGTCAAAGTGCCGGACGAGCGTCGAACGCTCGCGAGCTACGACCGTGCCGTTCTCGACACCGCCGAGCGGATCACCGGCCACATTTGCGACTCCGATACTGGAATCTGCCAGCTCGCCACCAACGTTCACCTCCACGCCGACCCGGGCACCTTCGACGCCGTCGGCTTCATAGCCGCGCAGGCCGGCCGGTATCAGGTCGTCTGCCCGCTCCACCCCGAGATGGTCGCCACCTTCGTCGTTCAGTGACGACCGTGACGCGTTCGCCGGTCGCCCCCGAGCCGCCGCAAGGTCGGCGGGCGAGAGACCCTCCCCCGCACGCCACTCCCAGGCCCTGAAACCAGAAACCCTCCACAGCAAGGCGAGAGGAATCCCCATGAAGTTCGTCCGGATCACCCGAACCGCCATCGCGAGCATCGTGCTCGCGGCGATGTTCGCTCTAGCCACCGTCGGCTTTGCCCAGAGCGACTGGTCCACCCCCGAGTCCGAACGCGCTGGCCTGTTCCTGGTCGAACAGTTCGACTCGAGCGGCCCTGACGCCTGGAGCGTCGCAGACCACCCGCTGATCTACATCACCAGCGAGAGCTACGACACGACCGAGAACGCTACCCTTGCCGAGGACGCCGACTTCGTCGGGTTCCACCTGATCGACGCGTACAGCAAGGAAGTCATCACGCAGGCGTACTTCCGTTACGACCCGGAAACGACCGTCACCCGCGGTCCGCACGGCGTCGACGTTTCACCTGACGGCAAGTGGGCGTACGTCGGTTGGTCAGAAACCCCGGCAGGCGACCGCGAAACCAGTTACGTCGCCGTCGTCAACATGCGCACGCTGAAGATCGACAAGCTGTTCATGCAAGAAAGCTACTACCAGGGCGAAATGCGTCGCCAGCGCCTCCACCACGTTCAGTCGTGGACCGACGTCGACGGCAACGACCGCGTCATCCTCCAGTTCGGCTTCGGCGCCGACGGTGGCCCGCACTTCATTCTCGACCCGAACGACGACAATCGCGTGGTTCGCGCCATCAACTACGACGACGTTCATCCGATGGGTCACCCGTTCACCACGCCGTCCCCGGACGGCAAGACGGTCTACGTCTCGATGGGCTCGCCCGAAATTCGCGACATGCACTCGTACGCCGCCGGCGTCGCCAAGGTCGATCTCGAAACCGGCTCCGTGACGACCATCATGGGCACCGGTCATCATCCGATCGGCATCACCCACACCGCCGACGGCAGCACCAGCTACGTCGTCGATGGTCACAGTAGCCAAGTGTTCCGTATCGACAACGAAACCAACGAAATCACCGGCATCTCGAGCGCCGGCGTCGCGGGACCGTACGGCATCGCGCTGAACTGGGACGAAAGCGAGCTGTACCTCGTCGGCAAGGGCGAAGGTAGCCACAACCGCGGTGGCGTTCTCGGAGTCATCGACACCCGCATCTTCCGTCCCGCTCGTTCGTTCAACCAGCCGATCACCCTCGGCGGTTCGGCCGCAAGCATCGACCACGCCATCCTTCACCCCGATCCTGAAGTGAACGAGCTGTGGATCAGCAACATGAAGGGTTGGGAGACGATCGTTCTCGACCTTGCTACTCGCACGCCGATCGCCTACATACCCACGCCCAGCGGCGGCGACACCCACTCGGGCGCGTTCGTGCGCTACGACGCCGACTGGAACGGCCTGCTCATGTCCGACATGGGCGGCCCGAAAGCCCAGGAGATGCGCGACATCATCCTCGACCGCTGAACACACGGTTTCGGCACCCGGACGGTTCAGCCGTCCGGGTGCTGGAACGCTTCGACGAGAGGAGAGGTAGTAATGAAAACGCAACGCTCCAGGTCTACCGCCACGATGGCGCTCGCCACCGCCATCGTCGGCGCGATGCTCGTCTGGTCCGCCTTGGCCCAGGGCGACGCGACGGTGACGGTGTCGCAAGAACAGCTCGAACGTGGCGAGAAGATCTACCAGGAGACCGCCGGTAGCGTCGGGTGCGCTTACTGCCACGGCGTGCAGGGCATGGGCGACGGCACTGCAGGGGCTGGCGCTCCCGTCATCGCAGGCGCGCAACTGTCCGCCATCCGCTCCTCCCTCGCGGGCGCCGTGCCCATGATGGGATTCATCAAACTGTCGCCGAGCGAGCTCGAGGACGTTGCGGCCTACGTGGCGTACCTAGGGACCCTCACAGGGACCGATGCGTCGGCCTCACCGCCAAGCGAAGCGCCATCACGGACTGAAGCGACCGACGCTGGGAGCGATCCAAGCGCCGACTCGACCGAGGGGAGCGACCCGTGCTAGCGACCGGGAAGTCGTGGCGGGGAGCCTTCATTGCCGCCTGTCTGATGGTGGCGTCGCTGGGTGTCGCTCAAGACGGCGCTCTGCTAGAGCGGGGCCGTGCACTCTTTGAAGTCGAAGCTGGAGGCGTCGGTTGCGCCTACTGCCACGGTCTCGATGGCAAGGGCAGCGGACCGGCCGGGATGGCCGCCGCGGACATCGCTGGCGCGGACGCGGCTCGGATCCAGTCCGCCGTCAACGGTGGCGTCGACGTGATGAGCTTCATCGAGCTGTCGCGTGCGGAGCTCGAAGCGGTGACCGCATGGATCCAGACGCTCGGCCAGAAGACTCCCGCTGAGCAGGACACGGACACCTCCGTAAGCGACGAGACGGCCGGCGAGTCCGAGGAAGGCATGCGCGACTCTGCCTCGATGACCTCTACGACACCTCGCTTCCACACCGTGAACGTTGCGGCTACGAGCGCTGGGTTCGAGCCGGCGGTGACAACGGTCCGGGCCGGCGAGCAGGTCCAACTCGTGTTTCGCAACAGGACGCTCGTCGAGCACCACTTTCGGGTGCCCGACATGCCGATCCGCGACCCCGTCTGGCTCGCGACTCCCGAAGGTGAACGCGAGCAGGGCGTGAGCGACGAAGATCACGACGCTCACCATGTGGCAAGCAGCTTCGTGTCGTGGCGTGCACGCTCGCTGGCCGGAATCCAGCCGACCGGCGACATCGTCCACCTGTGGGCACACACTGGAGCAGCCGACGGTGGAAAGGACGTCATGCGGTTCACTGCGACCCAACCGGGCAGCTACCAGGTGTCGTGCCCGCTTCACCCGGAGATGACCGCAGAGATTCGAGTCGAGTGACTTTGACGCGGCCGAAACCTGGCGTCCGAAACGGTTCGGGGATGCGACGACTGGCTGCCGTACTTCTGCTGGTGGCGTTCTCTAGCGGTGCACTGGCCCAAAACGTCGGGGGCGAAGCGCCAGTCTTCACGCTCGTCGGGCTGGATGGCGAGACGATTCGCCTTGCCGACTATAGAGGCACACCGGTCGTCGTCAACGTGTGGGCGACGTGGTGCCGCCCTTGTGAAGCAGAGCTAGCGTACTTTCAGCGCGCGACCGACGAGCTGAACGACGCAGTCGCCATCGTGATGCTCAACCTGGGTGAGCGGCCCGAGGTGGTCGGCGCGTTCCTCGAACAGCGGGGCCTGTCGTTACCCGTCGCGCTGACTCCTAGCCGGGGGCAGGCTGCTTCGTTACGTGCTGCGGGTGACGCGCCGGACGACTCGCACTCCGTTGCGCGCCGCTATCACGTGTACGGTCTCCCGTCGACGTTCCTGATCGACCGGCGTGGGGTCCTCGCTGCGCTGCACGTGGGGCCGTTGGATGCCGCCGGTCTCGCGTCGCTCCTTGCGACGGTCGGGGTCGCCTGGGTTCCGTAGGACCACAACCGTTCCAGCTGTGCCGACGTGGTGGTGCGCCCGGCAGGAGTCGAACCTGCGACACGAGGCTTAGGAGTCCCCTGCTCTATCCACCTGAGCTACGGGCGCACGGCTAGGCGCGGACGACAGAATACCCGACCGGGTCGCCTACCGCGGTTGGCTCGATGGCGGCGTAGTGGCGCGTCGGCTGGCGCTCCGTGTACCCTCGAGCATGAACAGAAATTGGCGAACACGAACGGCCGCAAGGGAGTCGCTACGACCCTTCCGCTCCTGGAGCAAGTCGATGGTTGCCGTCCTGGTCGTGATCGCGGCGCCGCTGTTCAGCCCCGCCTTCGGCCAGGGTCTCGAGGGTCGCGTGACGACGGAGACGCTCGAGAACGGTATGCGACTGATCCTTGTCGAGCAACCGGCCGCTCCGGTGATCTCGTTCCACCTCGCCTTCGATGTGGGTGGTATCGACGAGCCCTCCGGCCTGGGCGGCATCGCGCACATGGTCGAGCACATGGGTTTCAAGGGAACCGAATCGATCGGAAGCCTCGACCCCGAGGCGGAAGCGCGGGCGCTCGCTCGAGTGGAGACCGAGGCGCTCGCCCTACAGGCTGCACGGCGCGCTGGTGACGCGGACCGCGTGGCCAGCGCCGAAGCGCGTTTCGAGCAGGCTCGCACGGAGGCGGCGGCTCTGGCGAGCAGCGCCCCGATAGACGACCTACTCAGCGTCGCGGGCGCGATCGGCCTCAACGCCTCGACCGGCTACGACTCGACGCAGTTCGTGGTGTCGTTGCCTGCCAACCGGTTGGAGCTGTACGCCCGCATCTACGCCGATGTGATGGCTGGGACGGTGTTCCGATCGTTCTACGAAGAGCGCGACGTCGTTCGCGAGGAGCGCCGGCAACGAAGCGAGGACGATCCTGGCGGCGTGCTGATCGAGGCGTTCCTTGAAGGGGCGTTCCCGGACCACCCGTACGGCCGGCCGTTGATCGGGTCGTTCGAGGAGATCGCCGGCTGGACCGCGACGGAGGCCGAGGCGTTCTACGACGCCTTCTACGCGCCCGACCGCGCCGTGCTGGTCGCCGTCGGCGACGTCGACGCAGGGCGCGACCTTCCCTTGCTGCGACGGTACTTCGCTGCCGTGCCTGCCCGCGACACGGTCGACGTGCGGATCCCCGACGCCCAGCCCCAGACGGCGGAACGGCGGGTGGCTGTCAGCTTCGATGCGCAGCCGCAACTCGCGATCGGCTGGCGCAAGCCGACCTGGCCTGCCCACGACGCCTACGCACTGGACCTGATCGATGCACTGTTGACCAACGGACGCACCTCACGGCTGCATCAGCGCCTGGTGCTGCAAGACGGCACGGCGCTCAGCGTCAGCAGCAGTAGCTCGTTCCCCGGCACGCGGCAAGGCAACCTGTTCCTCGTCCACGCCCTGTCACAAGCTCCAGCCGGGCCGGAGGAGGTCCTCGCCGCCATCGACGACGAGATAGGGCGGCTGATCCGCGATGGCGTCAGCGACCAGGAGCTCGAGAAGGTGCGCAACCAGGTGCGGGCCGGCTCGGTCCGAAGTCTCGCCTCAAACTCGGGCCTCGCCTCGGCGTTGGCGTTCAACGAGCTGTTCGCTGGAGGTTGGGAGCGCCTATTCGACGATCTCGACATCTACCTGTCGATCAGCGCCGACGAGCTTCAGGCGGTCGCTGCACGAACCTTCGTACCGGAGCGGCGCACCGTTGCGGTCCTCACCCCACCCACAACTGCCGACGAGGAGGCCCACTGATGCCTGTCGACAAGCGTGCGTTCCAGACCGAAGCCAGGGACAGGGACCCACGTCGCTCGCGCGCCATCCTCGCTATCGGCGTTGCCTGCCTCGCGCTCGCTCTAGCGCCGCACGCCGCGGCGCAACCGGCCGACTGGCCGCACCCGAGCGAGATCGAGGCTCCACCTTTGACGATCGAGACACCCGAACCTCGGCGCGTCGTGCTCGGAAACGGTTTGGTCGCCTACCTTGCCGAAGACCTCACCCTCCCGCTCATCGAAGGGGTCGCGTACGTCGACGCGCCAGGCCTTTACGATCCGGAAGGCATGGAGGGCTTGGCCGGGTTCACCGCCAACCTGTTGCGCGAAGGTGGCGCAGGTGGCCGCACCCCGGGCGAGATCGACGCCACCCTGGAGTTCCTGGCCGCCGCGGTCGAAGCGAGCTCCGGCAACGTGTTCGCGACCGTGGCCTTCTCGTCGTTGTCGGATACGATCGACGAGGTCCTCCCGATTTGGCGCGACGTGATCGTTTCGCCCGACTTCGCCCCGGAGCGCATCGAGATCCAGCGGCAGCGGCAGCTCGAAGCGATCAGGCGCGTGGTGGACAATCCGGTTCAGCTAGCCGTTCGTGCCTGGCAGGAGCGCGTCTCTGCCGGCCACCCGGCTGGCCGCTTCTCGAGCGAGGCGTCGGTGACCGCCATCACTCGCGACGACCTGATCGACTTCCATGCGGCCTACTTCGGGCCGGCCACGACCATTCTGGCGCTCAGCGGCGATTTCGATACCGAGGAGATGGTCGAGCAGCTCGAGGAGGCGTTCGGTAGTTGGACCGCGGAGGTGCGCGAGCCGCCCGAGCTGCCGCCGTACGATGCGTCGCCCCAGGCTCGCGTGTTCATCGCGTCCAAGGAGCTGCAGCAATCGATCATGATCGTGGGTCAGCCCGCGATGCGGGCGTACCAGGACCCATACACCGACTTCACCGTCGCCAACGAGATTCTCGGTGCAGGCGGGTTCAGCAGTCGCCTGTTCACCGAGATTCGCACCCGCCGCGGCCTGGCGTATGCGACGGGATCGCAGCTCTCGCAAGGATTCGAGATACCAGGATTGTTCCTGGCGTACGCCATCACCCGTAGCGACGCGACGGTGCCAGTGCTGGAACTGCTGTTCGGGGAGTTCGACCGGCTTCGTGAGGAGGGGGTCACGCAAGAAGAGCTCGACCGTGCCGTGACCACGCTGGTGAACCAGGCGGTGTTCCGCGACACCTCGGTGGCGGCCGTCACGCAGCGCACCGCCCGGGTCGAACGCCTTGGCATGCCGGAGGGATACTTCGCTCGGCACTTGGAGCGCATGCAGAATCTTACTCCGGATGACGTCCAGCGGGCGGCCCAGGAGGTCATCCGGCCAGAGAACCTGATCGTGCTGATTCTCGGTGACGAGAACGCGTTCGGAGCTCAGCTCGAGGGCATGTTCGGCGGGCAGATCGAGGTCGAGCGGATCGAGATCGAGTGACGCTTCGGCGCGTCGGTCAGGAGCGCTTTGCTGCGAGACGGCCTGCGAAGGGAGCTTCGAGCCGCTCATAGGCGGTGGCGACTCTGCGCAAGAGGTGCAGACTGCTTTGCATCAGCGTTCCGATCGCCAGGGCGAAGGCCACCGTGCCCAGACCGACCGTGCCACCTAGGATCCAGCCGGTCACGAGCACGACGAGCTCGACACTCATGCGCGCGCGCCGGACCTGGATGCCGAGCAGGCCGGCCAGCGCCAGCGCGAAGCTGTCGCGAGGTCCGGCCCCCAGCCCAGCGGTGATGTAGAGGCCGGTCGCCAACCCGTTCAGCGCCAGTCCGGAAACGAATAGAGTCCAGCCGTACGCCCCGCCATCGGCGACGGGGAAGGCGCTCAGGCCGAGGAACAGATCGACCCAAAGTCCTATCGCGATCATGTTGAGCACGGTCCCGATCCCGGGCCGGACGCGCGCAGCCATCCAGGCAATCACGATCAGCGCCAGGCCGGCGAGAACCATCGCCTGCCCGATCGTGAGCGGCGTGCGCAACGCGACGCCCTGATGGAAGACGTCCCAGGCGGGCAGCCCAATGTTGCTGGTGAGCATCAGCGCGATGCTGAGCCCGAACAGCATCAGGCCGACGTTAAGGTGCACCAGCCGCAGGGTGAAGACGCGCCATGACGCCGGGCGTCGCCACGAGCCGGAGGCGAGCCGCGCCGGCGTGGCTGAGGGCCCGCCGCTCACTCAACACCCCGAACGGGCAGAACCGTCGCCCCAGTCGCCGCTCGCAATGCCGATGGAGCTAGTGGGAAGACCGACTTCGGAGTTCCAGCTGCAGCCCATATCACGTCGAATGCCAGCAGGTCCTCGTCCATCAGGACGGGCATCTCTTGCACCTCGACATCGATGCCGTGGGCATTCAAGGCTTCGACGACGCGGCGGGTGCTCCTCGAGACGGCCATGTGGCGGAGGATACCGCCTGGTCGGTGCCAATGCGAAGGACCGGCATGTCGGCCGGCCCTTCGCTGGTGTCGCTCACCTCGTGGTGGTCGAACCATCGCGTTCAGGAGGATTCGTTCAGGTCACTGCCGTCACCACACCGCTTGCACAACGTCCGAGCATGTCGAGGTTCCGGCCTCGCACACCTGGTATGTGGCCGAACCGCCGCCCTTTTCGCCGGTCGGGTCGGTGTACTCGCCATCGTTCGCTGTCGCCGCTTTCACCACAACACTGTCCCGGTAGACGTCGACTTTCTCGCTCGTAGCACCAGACCACGTCAGGTCGGCATGCTGCGCGCCCTTGACCTTGTAGGTATTGACTGACAAGGTGATTTCGCTTCCTGTCGTGTCGCTTCCGACCGTGATCGTGACCTGGGAGCTCGACGACGTGCCGCCAGAGTCCGACACCGCGGCGGTGATCGTGTGGGTACCATCGCTCAGTGTCGTATCGAACGATCCTCCTGTGCCGATCTGTTCATCGATGTCCGATGTCCAGTCCAGCGAACGCGTCAGATCGCCATCCTCATCATCGTTGGCGGAGCCGACGAAGTTGATCGAGGTGCCTGAATCGAAGGACGCGCCGTCGGCGGGACTCGTGATCGTGACCGTGGGTGCGCTGTCGCTGGTTTCCCCGCCGCCCACTACGAGCGTCGGAACGAAGTCGCTTACGTCAAGCAAGGGCTCCTTTAGATCGTCCCCCGAATCGTCGGTCCAGTAATAGTTCCCGGAATTCTTGGCGGCGTCGTAGAGAGCGTAGACCTCGTCAGCTGACGTCGGGGACCCCGAACTAGCCAGCAATGCCAGCGCGCCAGCGGCGTGCGGCGACGCCATCGAGGTTCCGGAGATGGTGCCGTACTCGCCCTGTTCGAGCGGGAAGGTCGAGAGGATGCACACGCCAGGCGCCGCGATGTTCACCGAGGAGCCCCAATTCGAGAAGTCGGCGAGAGTGTCGTCCTGGTCCTGGCGGCAGGTGGGTGCGCCAAGCCCGCCAGGTTCACCGTCGAAGTCGGCCAACGCCGAGACGGTGAGGACGTTGTCGAACGCGGCGGGGCTGTAGCCTGCAGCATCGGCTCCGGCGTTGCCTGCTGCAACAGCGAACGCGACGCCCGCGTTCACTGCACCCTGAATCGCGTCGTACTCGGCCTGGCTGTAGCCCGTTCCGCCAAGACTCATGTTGGCGACGTCGATGACGCCAGCGTTCTCCGCCACCCAGTCGATACCGGCGATGACGCCTGCCTCGGTGCCGCTACCGCGCTGGTCCAGGACCTTGACCGCCCAGATGCGTGCGCCCGGTGCGACGCCGACGACGCCGATCCCGTTGTCGAGTGCCGCAATCGTGCCAGCGACGTGGGTGCCGTGATAGTGATCGTCGTCTCCGCCGGTTCCATCGGTTTCCGAGCAGTACGAATTCCTCGCCCACGGTGGACCGCCGCCACTGGTTAGCGTGCAGTCGACGCCGCCAACGACGTTCAGGTCCGGATGCTCGAAGTCGACGCCGGTATCGATCACGGCGACGTCGACGTCCACCCGGAAATCGTCGTTACCGTCTGTGCCGATGTCGGTATTCGAGTCCGCGAATATGCGCTGGATGCCGGTCGGGATCGACTGTTGGAAGATCGTGACCGGATCGTCGGTCTCGACGTACGCGACGCGGGGGTGGCGCGCCAGGGCTGCCGCGCGTTCCGCCGGCATGCGTGCCGCGAAGCCGGCGATGGCGGCACCGTAGGCGTAATCAGGGGATAGCCCGAGCGACCGCGCGAAGCCTGCCGCATCAGAGCGTACGGCGCTGGCGTCGGTGGGTGACGGGGTATCCCGCAACACGACGATGTACCGCTCATGCGTAGAGAACGACGCCAGGTCGGTGCCGGCAGGGCCCGCCTGGTCTCCTGAACCGCAAGCTGCCAACAAAAGCGTAGGGACGAGGACCAAGAACCAGAGCCGGAACTTTCTCATCGGGCACCTCCGCGTCGCTGCGTGCGCCTGGCGGCACGAGACGGGTTGAACACAAGCAGTGTACGCCTTGGCGGTAGGTCGAGGGGTACCGGCGCGACCGAACGCGGGTAAGGTCCGGATCTGGAGGGCGTCATGCTCGATCCCTCGACCCTGCTGACGTACGTGCTGGCCTCGCTGGCCTTACTTATCGTGCCCGGCCCTTCGGTGCTGTACGTCGTCGCGCTTTCACTGCGGCGGGGCAGGGTGGCGGGAATCGTCTCGGTCTTCGGTGTGGGATTGGGCGCGTTCGTGCACTTCGTCGCGGCCGCGGTGGGCCTGTCGGCGGTGCTGACGGCGTCCGCCAGCGCGTTCGCGATGGTGAAGTGGGCCGGCGCGGCCTACCTGGTGTTCCTCGGCGTTCGCACTCTGCTCGGGCGGGACGTCGTCGCGGCACCAAGCGGCGGCGCGCCGGCTCGCTCCCTTGCCCGCATCGCGGTGCAGGGCGCGATCGTGACGGTCCTCAACCCCAAGATGGCGCTGTTCGTGCTGGCGTTCGTTCCGCAGTTCCTCGACCCGGCGCGGGGGGCGGTCGCCTGGCAGGCGTTGCTGCTGGGCGCCATCTTCGTCTCGATGGCCGCGGTGACCGACTCGGCCTACGCTTTCTCTGCCGGCTGGCTGGGAGGGTGGATGCGGCGGCGCGCCGGCGCGGTGAGGCTGCAGCGCTGGCTGACCGGCACGGTTTACCTCGGTTTGGGACTGGCTGCAGCCGCGGGACACCGGCCGGTTGCCGACGGGTCGAACTGACCCTAGGTCTCAAGCCACGCCGTCGCGTACCCGGCGGATCGTCTCGTCGCGCAGCCGGGCGAGGGTAGTGGACAGCGATACGTGGTAGCGGTGCGGTCGCAACACGCGCCGAACGCCTGGATCGAGGCGGGCCAGGTCGTTGCGGCACCGCTCCTGCAGCGTCCCGATCGATTCCGGCTCGGTCTGGGCGGAGCCGGCGAAGACGGCTTCGAGCAGCGGCTCCACCTCGCCCAGGTCGGCCCGCTCGAGGACGCGTTGGACGCCCGGTGCGACCGGGTGGTGCGCCTCGATTCGCGTCGCTTCGCGCAGGTCCTCGCCGATTAGCGTGACCAGGTCGGCGGTCGCCATGCCACGTTGGTCGTAGAGGCGCCAGACGTTCTTCTCGCCGGGCGTCAGCACCTTTCCGGGCGTCTCGCTCAGCTTGACGGCGGGCAGCCAGTCGTCGTCCCCGCGCAGTTGCACCAGCTTGTACACCCCGTCCAGTGCCGCGTCGCCCTGCGAGGTGATCAGGCGCGTCCCGACGCCGTACGCGAGCCGTTTCAGGAGCGCGTTCGGATCGACGCTGTAGCTTGGCGCCTCCTCCAGGATCTGGGTGCGGATCTGCCAGATGGTGTACTCGTCGAGCTCGTTCGACAGCACGATGGTGGCGCGTTCGAAGCCGGCTTCGTTCAGCATCCTGGCCGACTGGATCGCCAGGTGGGCGAGGTCGCCCGAGTCGAGCCGGATGCCGAGCGGTTCGTGACCGCGCTGGCGCAGGCGTTCGAAGGTCAGGATCGCGTTGGGCACGCCGGACGCGAGGGTGTCGACCGTGTCGACGAGCAGCAGGCAGTCGTCGGGGTAGGTCGCGGCGTACGCATCGAACGCACCGAGCTCGCCCATTCCGAGAGCCATGAACGCCTGGACCAGCGAGTGGGCGTGCGCACCGCTCGGCGAGCGCCCCAAAGTGAATGCCAGGCCGGAGTTCGAGGTGGCGTCGACGCCGCCGATCAGGGCCGCGCGCGAGCCTGCGTGCGCGCCGCGCTCGTGGCCGCGCCGAATGCCGAAGTCGAGGACGGTGCCGTCGTGGGCAACCTGACGCAGGCGCGCAGCTTTGGTCGCTATCAGGGAGGGGTAGTTCAAGTGGTTGAGGACCGACGTTTCGATCAGCTGCAGCGGTGCGAGTGGGCCTTCCAATACGGCGATCGGCGCGCCAGCGTGGACCACGCGGCCTTCCGGCACGGCGCGGATGCGCACGCCTTCACCGACCGGACGGTCGCAGAGCCACTCGAGGAACTCCTCGTCGAACGTGCGCCGACCGCCCCTTCCGCGAACCGCCCGCAGGTACGCGAGGTCCTCCTCGCGCCAGCGGGTCGCGGCCAGCCACTCCAGCAGCCAGGCCAGCCCGGCGGTGACGACGTAGCCGGCTTCGTGCCCACCGTAGTCGGGGTAACGGCGGAAGAAGTGGTCGAAGCGGGCGGGCCGCTCGTGGATGCCGTGGCGATGGTAAGCCTGCGCCATCGTCAGTTGGTAGAAGTCGGCGAACAGTGCACCGTGCGCTGTTCGCCAGTCGGCAGCGTTCATGACGCCTCCCAGGGGTGCTGGGCGTACAAGCTCCGCTCCCGCAGGTAGCGGGCGACCGGGTCGGGTGTGAGGTATCGCAGGCTGCGGCCCTGGCGAACGCGCTCGCGTAAGAGCGTGCTCGACATGCCGCAGGGGACCAAGTCCAGCCGGGTCGCCGCGCTGCGGAACGGTTCGTCGAGCCGGTCGAGCGCCGCGAGGGCGCTTCCAGGCCGCGGCACGACCACGACAGTTGCGGACCGCACGAACGTTTCGGCTCGGTGCCACGTCGCGATGTCGACGTACGCGTCGGCACCCATCAGGTAGACCAGCTCGGCGTGTGGGAGTTCGCGCTTCAAGTCCTCGACGGTGTCGACGGCGTACGACGGTCCGGCACGTACGGTCTCGCGCCCGTCGACCCGGAAGTTCGGGTGGTCGCCGGTCGCGAGCCGCACCATCGCCAGTCGATTCTGGGCTGTCGCGACGACGCGCTTGTGTGGTGGGTCACCGGCCGGCACGAAGCGCACTTCGTCGAGATCGAGCGCTTCGCGCGCGTGCTCGGCAACGATCAGGTGGCCGATGTGGGGCGGATCGAACCGGCCCCCAGCACACCGATCCTCATCTTGTCCTCCCCTCGAGACGCTGAAGCTGCTCGTCGATCGCTCTGAACTGACGGTCCCACGCTAGGTTCAGCAGGAACGGCCGCGGGTCGAAGCGGTGATCACTCGGTGCGTACGCCTCGGCGTGGTAGGCGGGGGTGGCGACGGTGGCCTTGTGCCGGTTGGTGGCGTAAGACCGGAAGAACCGGCGAACCTTGACGGCGACCTCCGTGGGCGGCATCGGCGCCCACTCGGTTACCAGTCGCTCGAACGTTTCGAACGGACCGCAACGCTCGATCTTGCGGAGCCGGCCGAGGGCGGCGAGCTCGTCGTAGCTGAGCCCCATCTCCTCCTCGTCGGTCTGCGCGCCAGCCTCTCCGGAGGGGCGAAGCTCGGCGCTGGGAGGGGTCGCGAGCACCTCGTCGAGCACCTCGCCGAACACCTCGACGTCGAACGCGTCGCGCGCCCAGGCGAGAAAGCGGCGCAGGTCCGCCTTGGCGATCCCGCCGATCGGGTTGAGGTCCGCGGAGCTGGTGTCGTACTTGGTCACGTACCCGACCAGCGACTCGTCGACGTTCGAGGTGCCAAGCACTAGGCGTGGTCCCCGCACGTCGCGAAGCGCCGGAACCCGCTGTGCCAGCAGGTAGGTCGCCGCCATGCGGGTGCGCGCCTGCAGGTTTTGCAGGGCGAGGTCCTCGCTAGCGTTGCCACCCTCGCTGGCGAACCGCAGAGCGCTCTCGCCACCGAGTGCGGCGGCGGTCGCCCTGGCGAGCTCGTCGACGGCGTCCTGCAGCTCCACCTCGAGGTGGTCGGCACCGACCGCCTCGGCGACCCTTCGTGCCCTAGCGCGGCTAGCCGCGCCGGACACGCGCGTGGGGAGGTAGGCCGTCGTGAGTAGCCGGCCTGCCAGGACGCGAGGATCACCCGGAGGAGCCTCGCCGCCCGGTAGGCCAAGGACGCGCGCCAGCTCGGTTACGACAGCCTGGTCGCCTGCCGTGACGCGCTGCGCGACCAGGCGGCACATCGAAGCGACGATCATCGCTACCGCTGTCGAGTCCGCGCCGCCGGAGAGTGGCAGGAAGAAGCCACCGGCACCGGAGCGCCGGAGGTAGTCCCACAGCCAGCAGGCCGGGCCGAAGGCTATCTCCTCCTCGGGGGCCAGCAGGCGGGGCTCGTGCGCCGGACTGGGCGCACGACCGTCGGCCGGGCGGGTCAGCTCGATGTTCGCCCGGACGGTGGGGTACGGCGGCTGCTCGGCGCTCTGTCGCATGCGGCTGGGGCGGGCAGCTCGGCGAAACCGGACGCGCTCGAGGTCAACGTCGGCCGTGACGACCTCGGCGTCCTGGAGCGAGAACTGCGACGAGGACGCCACCACCTCGCCGTTGACGACCACCAGTGCGCCGCCATCGAAGTAGAGGTGGCCGCCGTCGCAGCCCTGCTGGTTGGCGTAGAGGTAGACGCCGCCGGACGTCTCTGTCGCTGCCCTGATGCGGCGCAGCCGAGCGGCCGTCTTACGCAGCTCATGATGCGAGCCTGAGGGGTTGGCGACGATGTCAACGCCGTCCAGCCCCAGCGGGACGTGCGGTGCGTCTGGCGTGAACAGTTCTTCGCACAGCTCGCTTGCCAGGCGGGCGTCGCGAGTCTCGATCACTGCGTCGCCGATGACGGTGGACTCCTGGCCGGTGACGTCCCGAACCACCCGCGGGAGGGTGAACGGCTCCACGCTCCGGGGCTTGCGCCAGGCGGCGAACCAGCGGCTCTCGCGGTACTCGCCGTCGTCGCTGAGGTCGGTCTTGGGACGCAGCAGCAGTACGCGGCGGTCGAGGGCGAACACGCGCGCGTTGTAACGGACCCCGCGGTGCAGGACGGGCATGCCGACGTCACACAGGATGCCGTCGGTGTCACCGTCGCTCAGCAGCTCGGCTAGCACCTCCCAGGCGTGCCGCACCGTGTCAGCCTCTAAGAAGTGGTCCTCGCAACCGTAGCCGGTGACCTCGAGCTCTGGACCTAAGCGGTAGCGTGCGCCGCGCGCCTTGGACTCTGCAATCGAGGCGCGGATTCGGGCGAGGTTGCCGTCGAAGTCGAGTGCCCACTGGTTCAGGTTGCAGGTCGCGAGGGTAGCTAGGCGCACCGGCCCGTCACGAACCCGTCGCGGCTGTGAACACGATTCCGTCGCTCGGCGCGACCCGGCCGAGATAGAGAAACGTCAACTGCCGTAGCGTAGATTGCAGGTCGAACGGTGTCAGGGCCGAGACGGCGTCCTCGGCGAGGACCACGTCGTACCAGCGCAGCGCGGCCGAGGCGGCGGTGTGCTGCATGCAGATGTTGGCGACGGTACCGGTCAAGATCAGGTGCCGCACGCCCCACAGTCGCAACAGGTGGTCGAGGGACGTTCCGTAAAAGGCGTCGTAGCGAGGTTTGCGGATCACCCGGTCGGCGGCGCCGGGGTCGAGCTCGTCCACGATCTCGGCTCCCCAGGAGCCGATCACGGCGTGCGGCGGCCAGACCTCGAATTCCGGGTCGGGATCGGTGTGCCAGTCCTGCGTAAACACCACGCGCGCGCCAGCGTTGCGTGCCCGCGACGCCAACTCACTGATGCACGGGATGGTGTCTGCGGCGTCGGGCACGTCGACGGTGGGAATTTGAGACCTCCTCGCGTGGCGCACGCCGCCTTCGTCGAGCGGCGCGCGGCAGGGCCGCGGGAGCCGCTTGCTAGCGTCGCTGTGAGGCTAGCACGCTCGTCCCTCACGCGCCGTTGGCTGTCGGGAGTCGTAGGGTGCGTCCATGCGATCGCCCCCGCGCCAGGTGCTGCCAGTGATCGTGTTGGCCCAGTTCGCCGGAACCTCGCTGTGGTTCGCGGGCAACGCGGTTGTGCGCGACCTGCAGACCGCCTACGGGCTGCCCGCCGCGACGCTCGGACCGTTGACATCCGCCGTGCAGCTTGGCTTCATCGTCGGAACGTTGGTGTTCGCGGCGCTGAGAATCGCTGACCGCTTCTCGCCCGCCCGGGTGTTTTTCGCTTCCGCGCTTCTCGGCGCGGTCTGCAACGCGACGATCGGGGTGGTGGCGACCGAGATGCCAATGATCATGGCCGCACGCTTTCTGACGGGCCTGTTTCTCGCTGGGATATACCCGGTTGGCATGAAGATCGCCGCCGACTGGTTCGACTCAGATTTGGGGTACGCGCTCGGGTGGCTGGTCGGGGCGCTCGTGTTGGGCACCGCCTTCCCGCACCTGCTCAGGTTCCTCGCGGTCGGCGTGCCGTGGCAACTCGTGCTGCAGGGCGCGTCCGTGCTGGCGGCGCTAGGGGGAGCGGTCCTGTACGCGACGATTCCCGACGGTCCGTACCGCGCGCGCGGCAGAGCCTTCCGACCGTCCGCCGTAGTGGAGGTCTTCCGCGCTGCGGACTTCCGCGCGGCTGCGCTCGGATACTTCGGTCACATGTGGGAGCTGTACGCGTTTTGGGCGTTCGTGCCGGTGTTGCTGGCTGGTCGCTTCCCGGGCGCGGACGATCGTGTGCTGTCGCTCGGTGCGTTCGCGGTGATTGCGGCGGGCGCGCTGGGATGCGTGGCAGGCGGTTACGCCGCTCTGCGCCGGGGGAGCGGACGCGTGGCCGCCGGCATGCTGGCGGTATCGGGTGCTGCCTGTCTGGCGTCTCCGCTGCTGTTTCATGCCTCCGCGCCGGTATTCGTTGCGGCAGTAGCGGTCTGGGGCGTGGCCGTAGTGGGCGACTCGCCGCAGTTCTCGACGCTGGTGGCGCGAACGGCGCCTGCGGAGGTGCGCGGCTCGGCGCTGACGATCGTGAACAGCCTCGGCTTCGCGATAACCGTTCCCGCGATCGAGGTCCTGAACCGGCTCGCGGTCGCCTGGCCGGACGATCGGATCTTCGTGGTGCTGGCCGTTGGGCCGATCCTGGGGCTCGTCGCGTTGCGACGCCACGTCGCGTTAGGACCGCCAACGGCCTCGTCCCTACGCGGTCCCTGACGGGGGGCGGGATATCTCTCCCTGTCGGCCGGCGCGGAGAAGCTTCAAGATTGTTCCAATGGAGTTCTCTGCCGCCTGGGCCCGACGCGCGCGCTGGTATGAGGCGACGGCGTTGTGATCGCTGAGCGCCTCCTCACCTGGCGCCTCCGCGGCTTGCGTAACCAGCAGCTTCGGCTAGAGCCTCACCGCCCGGGCGACCTGCCTGCGCCAACGCACGCAGGCGGGTACCTCCTCTACGCGCATGTTCCGTTCTGCCACCGGCTTTGTCCGTACTGCTCGTTCAACCGCTTCCCGTATCAGCAGGGCGCCGCAACGAGCTACTTCGCGGCGCTACGCGACGAGATGCGGCGCCTCGCCGACCTAGGCTACGGCTTCTCGTCGATGTACGTGGGAGGAGGCACACCGACGGTGCTGCCGGCGGAGCTGGCAGCCACGATCGACCTCGCCAGAGAGCTGTTCGGAATCGACCAGGTGTCGACGGAGACCAACCCGAACCACTTGACCGACGAAGTGCTCGGCACTCTCGAGGACCGCGTCGACCGGCTCTCGGTCGGCGTCCAGAGCCTCGACGACGAGATGCTCGGGCGGATGAAGCGTCGCGACGCCTACGGCTCGGCGGCGGACATCCTCGCTGGCCTCGACCGGGCTGCCGGCCGTGTCACGACGCTCAACGTCGACATGATCTTCAACCTGCCATCGCTCAGCGATGAGATGCTGCTGAGCGACATCGAGACGCTGACCGCGACAGGAACGGATCAGGTAACGTACTACCCGCTGATGGTGTCGCCCTCGGTGCGCAAACCGCTCGAGCGGGCGCTCGGAACCGTCGACTACCGTAGCGAGGAGCGCCAGTACCGGCTGTTGTCGCGCACGCTGACCTGCGCCTTTCGCCCCACCTCGGCATGGGCGTTCTCGAGGGGAACGGGCCGAATGATCGACGAGTACATCGTCGACCACGACGAGTACGTCGGGGTGGGAAGCGGATCGTTCAGCTACCTGCAGGGCGAGCTGTACGCCAACTCGTTCAGCCTGCGCAGCTACGCACGCGCGATCGCGTCGGGCCGGCTCAGCGTCGATGCGCACATGCCGCTGGGGCGGGTTGAACGGTGCCGCTACCGCTTGATGATGGAGCTGTTCGGCCTGCGGCTGGACAAGAAGGCGTTCGCTCGCGACACCGGCACGCCAGTCGAGTGGGCGCTGTGGCCCGAGTACCTGTTTCTGAAGGTGGCGGGGGCGTTCGCTCGCGACGACGCCGAGGTGCTCGAGTTGTCCGAGACCGGTCGTTACCTGCTGGTCGTGATGATGCGCGAGTTCTTCATCGGCGTCAACAGCATTCGCGATCTTGCGCGGGCGCGCCTTCCCGCCGACGAGCGGGCGCTGTTCGAGGAGGGCACGGCGTGTAGCGGGTCGGTGCGGGCTCCAGGGACCGTCGGCGGATTCGACTGAACCTGCGGGATGCGTCGCGGGGCGCGACGCCGGAACGCCGGCTCCGCCGACACTCTTGCCGTCGCGTCGGCTACTCCTGTGTACGCGAGCCAGCCGGCACCGCTTGTCAGGCGCGGCCGAAGGTGGCTTCGGCACGTTCCGCGACGGCCTCGAGCCAGCTACGCCGGGTGGCGAGCGTGCTGCCGACGACGGGGGAGAGGTGAACACGCTCGACGCGGGTGACACCGCAGGTCGGCAGGACCCAGTCGCGCCAGAAGTGGTCGGTGCCGTCGCCGGGGTCGGGTTGGTCGGGGGCGTTGGCTGTGGTCACCAGTAGCGCGCTGCGCAGCTTGGTCAGGCCACGAAAGCCTCCGTCGTGGCGGCGTTCGTAGGCTGTTCCCTCACGAACGACGCGGTCGACCCACCCTTTGAGAATGGCAGGTACGTGATCGAACCAGACGGGATGGACGACCACGAGGCCGTCCGCGCCGGCCAGCTCGGTCGCGTGCGCTTCGACCAGCGGGTCGTCAGAGCGGTGCTGGTGAATCTCACTACCGGTCAGCCGAGGGTCGAACCGTTCGGCGTAGAGGTCGTGGACGGCAACCTCGTGCCCTGCCTGCTCGAGCGCCTCGAAAGCCGATCGGGCGGCGGCGTGGTTGAGGCTCTCGGGGTCGGGGTGGGCTAGAACCAGGACGATGTGCATGGCGGCCTTACGGTGCCGGGGTCGCGGTCGGGCAGGTAGGGACGCACGTCCCCGAGCAGGGTTGAAGGGCAGGATTGAAACACGGAGCCACATCCTTAGATAACTAGCGCTCTAGTTGACAACAAACGATGCAAGACGTACCATGCCTGCCATGGAGCCTACGGACGCCGTCACCTGCATGCAAGCCCTTGGACACGATGCCCGGCTCGGCGCCTACCGCGCGCTGGTGCGTGCCGGGGCCCGAGGTCTGTCGATCGGTGAGATCCAGGCCGCTCTCGAGGACATGCCGCGATCGACCCTCGCTCATCATCTGCAGAAGCTGCTTGACGCCGGCTTGGTCGACCAGGAGAAGCGAGGGGCCACCGTGATAAGCCGGGCGCACTACCAGACAATGGACGACCTGGTCGGCTACCTCACCGAAGCCTGTTGCATCGACGATCCCACCCGACGCGGTGCCGAGGTGTGGCCGGTCGGGCTCGACGAGTTTCGGACCGACGCACCCCGTTAGCGTTCGCGCCGGTCGCGTCAGATATCCACACGTTGGCGCAAAATACCTAAACATCTAGGAATGTCGTATCCAGGAGGTACGGTCCATGAACCCAGCCGCGACAGTTCTCCCGCATGCCCGGCGCATCGGTCGCGCCACCGGCCGCGCGTTGGTGCAGGCGGATCGGGCACTGTGGGCGATCCCGCTCACCCTGCTCGCCACGGCGCTGATCTCGCGCCAGCAGGCCGCCGACAGCCTCCGATTCACCGTTGAAAGCCTGCTCGCGCTGGCCCCGTTCCTGGCGCTGTCGATCCTCTTCGCAGCCTGGAGTCGCGCGTCGGGCGTGGCCTCGCTGGCCGCGAAGGTATTCGCCGGTAGGTTGGCGCTGGTGGTGCCGGTCGCCGCGCTGTTCGGAGCTATCAGCCCGTTCTGCTCGTGCGGCGTCGTGCCGGTCGTGGCAGCGCTTCTGGCGGCAGGAACACCGCTCCCTGGCGTGATGGCGTTCTGGTTGGCCTCGCCGCTGATGGACCCGGAGATGTTCGTTCTTACCGCAGGAGAGCTAGGGACCCCCTTCGCGCTCGCGCGATTGGCTGGCGCGATCGGGGTCGGGCTGCTGGCCGGATACGGCACCTGGGGGCTCGAGCGCTTTGGAGCGTTGCAGCTGCCGCTCAGAACCTGTACCCGGGCGTGCCACACCGCCCTGTCCGGCACGGCCCGCTTCGCGTTCTGGGTCGAGCCCGAGCGCCGGCGGGAGTTCACGTCGGCGGCTGTCGAGGTCGGTGGCTACCTGGCCGTGTGGCTCACGCTGGCATTCGTGCTGGAGAGCCTAATGCTGGCCTGGATCCCTGCGGACGCGATCGGTTCGCTGCTCGGTGAGGGTTGGGCGTCGGTTTCCCTTGCCGCTCTGTTGGGTGTGCCGGCGTACCTTAACGGATACGCCGCCATTCCGACGGTGGCCGGACTGTTCGAGCTGGGGCTTCCGCAGGGTGCCGGCTTGGCGTTCATGATCGCGGGAGGCGCGACCAGCATCCCGGCCGCGATGGCGGTCTATCCGCTGGTGCGGTTCCGGGTGTTCGCCTGGTACCTGACGCTCGCCCTGGTTGGCGCGCTGGCAGCCGGATTCGTCCTTACCGCGGTCAGCTGAAACGAAAAGAGCCCCCGCGTCAAGCGAGGGGCTTGGTGAAGCGGCTTCCCGCAACGAACCGCGGGTCCGCTGTCATCGAATTCACGATACGGCGCAGCGTGCACGCGTTGATGAGAGTGTGCCCAAGAGCGCGCCGGTCACGCGGTTCCGCTGACCGGCGCGCGTTCTGCCTAGCTCTGCAGCCTCAGTGCTCGCCACCCCCGAGCATCTGCTCGATCGGCGGGACCTTCGCTTCCGGTGTGATCGCCGACCACGGGACCGACCCCTCGGCCAGGATCCGCTCCGGATCCAGCGAGGGATCGAGGAGAATCTGGCCGGCACCGCCCATTGTGCCTTCCGGCCCGAAGTCGCTGGGCGGGACCGCGCCGGGCCCGCTGGCCTCGCCGACCACGATCCGCATCGCCATGCCGAACATTTCGTGCGGTCCGCACCACACGTCGTAGACGCCAGGTATGTCGAAGGTGTACTCCCAGATCGTGCCGACCGGGATCACCGGCGACGAGAACGGAGGCACGCCGTCGGGTACGCGCTGCTCTTTGCCCTGCTGAGGGTGGTAGGCGGTGACGGTGTGGTGCGGCGTCTTGGCGATGAAAACGATGGTGTCGCCCGGTTCGATCGCGAGTCCGGTCGGTTCGAAGAAGAACTGTGGGAGCGGCGCCCCCTCGACCGGCTGAATGAGCAGATCGACTTCGTGCGTGGTTTGCGCGGCAGCCAGCGGCAGCGCTAAGGCGGTAAGGATTAGGAACAGGACCAACCTACGTGGGGCGTGCATACGGATCCTCCCAGCGGAAACGAGCGCCGTCCCGGCAGGACCACCGGGACGGGAGACCAGTTGCCTCGAAAAGACCGTAAAGGCTGCGTCGTCCCGATGACAAGGGTCCCCGGTCCTCGCCATCCGGGACGAGCACCACAGCGAACAGCCCAAGCTCGTGAACTCGCAGATCGTGCGGTTACGATGACCGGGTGAGCGACCTGACGCCTCTCGAGATCGTGCCCGTCGACCCCAGCAACTGGCGCGCAGTCGCCGATCTCGAGGTCACTATCGAGCAGCGCGCCTTCGTGACCGAACCGTCGCGCTACCTGGCACTGTGCTGCTACGGCCCGGACAGCTGGTCTCCGCTGGCGATCCGCGTCGCCGGTCAGGTGGTCGGGTTTCTGATGTGGGCGGTCGATCCGGAGGACGGCGCCTGTTGGCTGGGCGGCGTCCTGATCGACCGCTCTTGGCAGCGCCGCGGGATCGGGCGTCGCGCGGTTCTGGCGGCGCTCGAGCTGCTCGCCGAGCGCCACGGGCATCGCAGCTTCGCGCTCTCGTACATGCCGGAGAACGACGTGGCTCGGCGCACCTACGCCAAACTAGGGTTCGTCGAGACCGCCGAACGGGCGGAAGACGAGTTGGTGGCTCGGCTCGCGTGGGACAGCGATCGCCCGGCTGCGCCCGCGCAACCTCAAAAGTCGCCGTCGGCCACCTGAAACACGTGGAAACCGAGGCGGCGCCAGGCTTGCACCACGCTGGCCCGGTCCTCGAGCACTACCAGGGTGTCCGCCGGGTCGAGGTGGTGCTCACGTACCATCTCCGTCTTGACCTCGTCGTCGTGACGGGTGTCTCCGCTGCTTCTGAGGATGAGACGATTCCAAGGCACCTGGTGCCGAGCGAGCCAGTCGATCGTCGCGTCGCGCGCTACTTCGCCGCGTCCGCTGGCGATGACTACTTCGTAGCCTGCCAGGTGCAGGGTGCGCACCACGGTGATGGTGTTCTCGATCGGCCGGTCGCCGGGGCAGGCGAGAAAGAACGCCGTCCAGTCCGGTCGCTCGCGGTGGATGAAGGGGAGGCGGTGCTCGATGTCGGCCAGCGTGCCATCGAGATCGCTGATTACCAAGCGCGGGTTTGTCACAGCCGCACAACCTCCTGGCCGCCGGGCAGCTCCGACACCGTGATAGTGGGGTACTCGTCACGAAACCAACGCTCGTCGAAAGCGTTGCGGAACAGCGCGACCGGCGCGCCGTCCGCGTCGCGTGCCAGCTTGGCGGAGCGTGGCGCCGGGACCGGCTCGCTCGACAGCCAGCGCACCAGGCCGTGCGACTCGCGTGTCAGGTCGGTCTCGACACCGTACTCGTCGCGCATGCGGTGCTGGAAGACGTCGAACTGAAGCGGCCCGATCGCCCCGAGGATCGGATCGCGCGCGCCTTGCGCCGGGTCGAACACCTGCACCACGCCCTCGTCGGCAAGCTGCTCGAGTCCCTTGCGGAACCCTTTGCGCTTGTCCGCCTGGCGCGGCCGGACCGTCGCGAACGTCTCCGGAGCGAAGCGCGGAAACGCTGCCAGCTGTAGGCCCGGCCGAGTCGAGAGCAGGTCTCCGATCCGGAACGCACCCGGAACGATCAGGCCCAGCACGTCGCCAGGCAGAGCGACCTCGGCCGTGACGCGTTCGCGTCCGAAGAAGGTGAAAGCGCGAGCCAGCTTGAGCTGCTTGCCGTTACGCGCGTGCACCACGTGCATGCCACGTTCGAACCGTCCTGATACGACCCGCACGAAGGCTGTGCGGTCGCGGTGTTGCCGGTCCATGTTGGCCTGCAGCTTGAACACGAACGCTGCGAAGGCGTCGTCGCCCGGCTCCAGCCTTCCGCCCACGACGTCCCGGCCGGACGGTGGCGGGGCCAACTCTAGAAAGCGCCGCAGGAACGGTTCGACACCGAAGCTCGTCAACACGCTGCCGAAGAACACCGGCGTGATCTCGCCGGCTAGGACGCGCGCCGGGTCCAGCGGCGGAAGGATCGCCTCCACGAACGCGACCTGCTCCTGCAAGCGTTCGTGTAGCTCCCGTCCGACCAGTTCGGCGAGATGAGGATCGTCTACTCCTGAGGTGGTGACCGGTGCCCGCTGGGCGTTGCGTGCCGTCCGCTCGAACAGGTGCACCTGTCGCGTCGGCCGTTCGTAGACGCCACGGAACTGCGGACCGTCGCCGATCGGCCAGGTCACCGGTGAGGAGGGCAGACCCAACGTCGTCTCGAGCTCGTCTAGCAGCTCGATCGGGTCCCGCGCCGGCCGGTCCATCTTGTTCACGAACGTGAACACCGGCAGGCCACGGCGCCGCGCAACGACGAACAGCTTTTCGGTCTGCTCCTGGACCCCGCGCGCACCGTCGAGCAGCATCACCGCGGCGTCCGCCGCGGTCAGCGTGCGGTAGGTGTCCTCACTGAAGTCCTGGTGCCCCGGCGTGTCGAGCAGGTTGAGCACGTGCCCCTGGTAGTCGATCCGCATCGCGGCTGAGCTGACCGAGATGCCACGCTCAATTTCGAGCCCCATCCAGTCGCTGGTGGCGTGGCGTGTTCCTGCCTTGCCGGCCACGGCGCCCGCCTCGCGCACCGCACCGGAGTAGAGCAGCAGCTTCTCCGTGAGCGTGGTCTTGCCCGCGTCCGGGTGCGAGATGATCGCGAAGGTGCGTCGCCTTGCCACCTCGTCAGGCAGTTCGGCAGCGGTCGCATCGCGCTCCGTCATACGGGAAGACTCCTAGGGTGGAAACTCGTTTGGCACGTGCCGGCGACGGCGCGACCAACAGGCGTAACGACGAGGCTACCGCGAACCTGACCGCCCCATGGCCTGTCTGGGTGACGTCAGCTCAACTCGTCCAGCGCTGCCTTGAGGCTGGCGCGGGCGTCGATCGCCACCTCGGCCAGGTGCTCCCGCGCCGCTTCGGACGCCAGCGCGAAGACCGTTTCCGGGTCGATGATCGCCACTTCGGTGCCACCTTCGACGCTGCGGAGCGTCGCTGTGCAGGGGAGCAGAAGGGCGATGTCACGGTCGAAGTCCAGTGCCTGCTTGGCCAGGGTCGGCTTGCAAACGCCTAGGATGCGGTGCTCTTCGTGCTCTACGCCGAGCTTGGCGGCCAGGGTCGCCTTGACGTCGATTTCGGAAAGGATGCCGAAACCGTGGTGGGAGAGCGCTTCGGCGAAGCGCTGCTTGGTGGTGGCGAGGTCGTGCGGGACGATGGTCTGGAATCGGTTCATGGGAACCTCCTGAGTGCCTGGTGGGATACCCCCGGCGAATCCGGAGATACCCCAGTAGGGTATCAAGACCATCTTCGCATAGTCGAGGCCAGACGCGCTGTAGCGCCACACGAAAACCCCGTCGTCGCGCCGACCAACCGCCCGAAGCTGAATCGAACGCCGTGCTAGTCTCCCCGCACGATCAGAGTCTCCGGTGCGACCTTCGCGGCCGGGTCGGTGGCGAGGGGAGCACTATGTTCGACGCCAGCTATCGCCCCACCGCGCCCGCCAGAACGCTCCTCGCGATGAGTCTCCTCGTTGCCCTCGCCTGCTTTGCGGACGCCCAGCCATCGCTCGGCAACGACGTCGCCGAAGGGATCTGTGGAGCTCGACTTGGGGAGGCGTTCGCCGCGCTGGACGACCGGGCGCGCGGCGACCCTGCTCGCGTGGCCACTGCCCTGACGCGGGTAGCGTTCGACGCTCTCGAGCCCGCCTACCCCGTCACGGGCAGTGACGAAGGGGTAGGCGATCCCGATGCTGCCTGGCTTGCGCGGCGTGGCTGGCTTCCAGGATCCTGGCACGAGACGAGTTGGAATGCCGACGCCTGGCGCGCCCTGCTCACGCGTATGCAACGACCGTACGGCCTCGAGCCGCTGCCCGTCACCGGCGCCTCGGACTCCATAACGCTGGCACGCGAGACACAGGCCGCCCTCGCCGCGGCAGCGCAAGCGGTGCGGCCCCTCGCCATGATAGGCGTCGATCGGTCCATCGAGGGCAGCGACGTCGTCGTCTTCGCGAACGTGATCTGGAACTGGACTCCGCACGCCCGCCTGCTGACGTTCGACCTGGCTGACCGCGACGTCGAGCCTGGCACCGACCCGCCCGATCTGCTTGGCGACATGGGAAGCTGTGCCTGGACGCCACGCGACTGGATATTCGCGCCGGCGGCCTCAGCGCGAGAGTTCTACACCGGCAACGTCGACGCCGAAATGCAGATACTTGCCAGCGACGCGCGAGAGTTCGGCAGCGCCGTGTCGGTGGCAGCTGGCGACGAGGAGGCGGCCCTACGGCTGGAACATCCCACCCTCGCTGGCGCGTCGGTGGCGGCCCTGGGGTTCCGTGGTCCTGGACCGTCGCTCGGAACGGTACTTCGCCTCGCCCTGTCGATCCGCACGAACGTAGGACTGTTCGACATCTCGCGCTACCTGGAGTTCCCGCCGCGTTGAGTGCATCCGCGCTTTATTGCGGGCCTGTCCGGCAAGAGTTTCGGTCGAAACGGCTCCACGCACTCTCGTAACGTATTGATAAGTGATACGTTATGCGAGTGAAAGGTGAAATGCGCCACGTTCAAGGTTACCTCGACTTGCTCGAAAGCAGCGGGCGCTATCAGTTCACTTCGGACGAGGCGAGGTCATGGCTCGCGACATCCGCAGACGCCACGCGACTCGCGCTTCATCGCCAGAAGAAGAAGGGGCGTATTGCAACACCAGCCAGGGGGTTTCATGTCATCGTTCCGGCCGAATATCGGTCTATCGGCTGCCTTCCGGCCGACCAATTCATTCCTGCCCTCATGCAGAACTTGGGCCTGCCGTACTATGCAGGGCTATTGAGTGCTGCACAGTACTACGGTGCCGCACACCAGCGCCCACAGTCCTTCCAGGTGTTCGTGCCAAAGAACCGCCGCCAGGTCGCTTGCGGTGCCGTGCGCGTTACGTTCATTGCTCGGAAGGCGCCTGAGGAGGTCGCGACCCGCCGGTTCAACACCCCCCGTGGCACGATCGAAGTGTCGACGCCAGAGTCAACAGCGTTTGATCTTGTGGGTTATTCGGATCACGCTGGCGGGTTGGACCAAGTCGTGACGGTGCTAGCCGAGCTTGCCGAGTCGATCGATGCCGATCTTCTCGTAGACGCCGCAAGACGTGCGCCGCTTCCTTGGGCGCAGCGGCTCGGGGTGCTCCTCGAAGTCAGTGGGGCAGGCGAGCTGACCGATCCGCTCCTTCGCCACGTACGATCACACGCTCGGAAGTACGTGCCACTCGTACCACAAGGCGCACATTACGGAAAACGCGAGACAGCCTGGAAGATCATCGTCAACGACCAAGTGGAACTCGAGTCGTGATACCGCGCGACTACGTCACGGAATGGCGGCGGCAAGCACCATGGGTTCAAGACTTCCAAGTTGAACAGGACCTTGTGATCAGCAGAGCGCTCGTCTGCATATTTTCACATACTGATCTGAAGGACGCACTCGCCTTCCGCGGAGGAACGGCGCTTTTCAAGTTGTTCGTGAGACCTGCGCTGCGCTACTCTGAAGACATCGACCTCGTGCAGCTGAAGGCAGAACCCTCGGGCCCAGCAATGGACGCGTTGCACGAGGTTTTAGGTCCGTGGCTCGGCGAGCCAAAGTACAAGCAGTCCGATGGACGCGTCGTGTTCAGGTGTCGATTCACCGCTTAGGGTCCGCCACCGGTCCCTCTGAGGCTCAAGGTCGAGATCAACACACGAGAGCACTTCTCCGTCTTTGGTCGCGAAAGAGAACCGTTCCGTGTGAATTCGCGCTGGTTCTATGGAAGTTGCGATGTGACCACATTCCAACTGGATGAAATCCTCGCGACGAAACTGCGCGCGCTCTACCAACGCCGCAAGGGCCGCGATCTATTCGACCTCGCGATGGCCCTCCACAGAACTAGCGCCGACCCAATGCGAATTGTCGAAGCGTTCAATAGGTACATGGATCACGGCGGACATCGCGTCACGCGCAGCATGTTCGAAGACAATCTCGCCAACAAACTCGATAGCGCGACTTTCAGCACAGACACCGTCCCTATCCTGATGGAGGGCTTCGATTGGGACGTGCGGAGGTCTGCGGCAGTGGTGCGCGATAAGTTGATCCGACAGCTTCCAGAATGGTAAGAAACAGCGTCCCCAACGTTTCAATCAATCGTCGCGCTGCTGGAAGGCTGGCCCTTGGTATGCGGTATGAAGCCGATGCGGATGGCCGCTGACGGCATGCAGGGTGCCGTCCATGGACGCACCGGCTAGCAATCTTTCGGGACCGGACGCTCGCTACTCGTTCGTATGGAGGCAGAAGCGATTGCCCCCCTGTTCCTTGGCGCGGTACATGGCGCCGTCGGCGCATCGCAACAGTTCGTAGGCGTCGCTCGCGTCGTCGGGGAAGAACGCCACGCCTACGCTGATCGACGTGGCGACGACGTGATCGTCCTGCTCGATAGGAGTGCTGAACGCCGACAACAGATTGCGGGCGACGATGCTCCCCTCGTTCACGTCCGTTACCTGCGTCAGCGTCACCAGGAACTCGTCGCCGGCGAAACGAGCGACGCTGTCTCCCTCACGCAGCGCGTGCTGCAGCCGCTGTCCGATCTGGTGGAGGAACCGGTCACCGAAGTCGTGTCCGTAAGTGTCGTTGACGAGCTTGAAGCCGTCGAAGTCGAGGAACAGCAGCCCCACCCGGTGGCTGTGCCGGCGGGCCTCACGCATCGCCTGTCCGATGTGCTCGAAGAAGAGCATCCGGTTCGGCAAGCCGGTGACGGAGTCGTAGTTGGCCGTGCGCTGCAGTCGATCGAGCAGGACCGTCTGTTCGGTGATGTCACGCAGGATCAGGAGACGCGCCGGCTGCCCGTGCCAATCGAGCTCCGAAACGCGCATCTCCGCCGTGCGTATTTCACCTTCGTTGGAAAGGAGTTCGATCACCACCGCGTTCCGGTCGGCGATTGGAAAGCCGAACGTTGCGCCCACCAGTGCGGACCGATCTTGCGGAAACATACTCCGAGCCGCCGGGTTGGCCTCGAGGATGAGCCCATCGTCGTCGACGACGAGGATGCCGTCCGTCATACGTTCGTAGATGGCCAGCAGTTGATCCTGGCCAGGGGCATGAGTGCGACCTCCCATCGTCAATACTCGTCAGCTTCTGCACCCCGCTCCAGCTCCGCGAGCGTGCTGGGTCGCAGTGCCTCGCTATCCTTGGTGATCCCGAAGGGGCGTTCGTACGGCAGTCCCAGGTGCATTCCGGTCTCGTTCACTGTGAATTCGCGGACGTCGTGGTCGTGGCGGGAGCCGCGCATCTTGAGCACCGTCAGGCCCCTCCGCAGCTCGCCGCCGAACTCGGTGTGACGCAGCAGGATGATCAGGTCGGTGATGGTCGACAGGTGCGCCTCGGTGTGGGAGGCGCCGCCGAGGAAGGTAGGCGTCGTCGACGTCATCAGGCTGGTGATCCCATTGTGCTTCAGGTAGGCGCTCAGACTCACGGCGAACTTGCGGAAACCATCGCGCGTGGCCACCCGTTGCAGGGCCGACAGGCTGTCCAAGGCGATGCGCTGCGGTGCGAACGCCTCGATCGCCGCCGAGATCGACAGGAGGTGACCTTCGAGCGTCGCGACCTCGGGGTAGGAGCTCACGATCTTCAAGAGCCCGTCCTTCTCCAGTTTGACGAAGTCGTAGCCCCAACCTCGTGCGTTGCGGAACCACTGCTCGCGCCGCTCCTCGAATGCGAACACCAGACAGCGTTCTCCAGCCGTTGCACCCGCGGCCACGAACGAAGCCGTCATGAGCGTCTTGCCGGTGCCGGAAGCTCCCGACACCAGCATTACCGAATCCCGGAACACCCCGCCATCGCACATGGCGTCGAGGTCGGCGTTCCCAATCGACAGCCGCTCGTCCGACATCTTGCGATCGTCTGCGATGTCGACGTGAGGTATTACCGAGATACCGCTCGGCGTAATCGAGAAGCCGAACTCGCCCTTGCTGTGCGTGGTGCCACGAAACTTCACGATCTCGATGGTGCGGCGACGGCGTTCGGAACTCAGCACGTTGCGAAGCAGGATCAGGTTGTCGGCGACGAACTCCTCTACGCCACGTCTGGAGTTGGCCCCATACTCGGCGTCCCGCTCGGCGGTGAGCACGGTCGTCACGCCCAACGAGTTCAGCAGTCCGATGACGCGATGCAGTTCGTGCCGAAAGGTGACGTCGGCCTCGAACTGACCGAAGAGCGCGTCGAGGGAGTCGACGACCACCCGTCGCGCTCCCACACGAGCGACGGCGTCCTCGATCCTTGCAAGCAGCGCCGTAAGGTCGTATCCCCCGGCTTGGACCGGCGCATCCTCCAGTTGCCGCGAGGCGTCCACGAAGCGCCAGGTCCCTGCCTTCTCCCAGCGTTCGACGTCCCAACCGAAGCTGACGATATTAGCTCTGATGTCGTCCGGCGACTCCTCGCAGGTGACGAACACTCCGGGCTGGTCGAAGACGGAGATACCGGCTGCGAGGAACTGCGCAGCGAAAACGGTCTTGCCGCTACCAGAGGTACCCGCCACGACCACGGAGCGTCCAACGGGGAGCCCCCCATCGGCGACGAGGTCCAGCCCGGGAACTCCACTAGGCAGCTTGGCTGCAGGAAGCGTCATCGTTTCGTTCACGGGATCCTCCGCTCGTCGCCGTCGTCTTGGGCGCTCAGCCCTATTCCCGCCAGCACGTTGGCCTTCAGGCTCAGGTCGCCGATGATGCGAGCCCGTGGCGCCGGACTCAGCTTCAGCAACGTCGGGGTCGCCAAAATCCTAGCCCGCTCGGCTCTCTCGGGCTCGGCTAGCACATCGATCACGACCAACTCATAGCGGTCACGCAGGCGCTCCTCGCATAGCTCCGTCAGAGCGCGAACCGCAGTACGCGAGCGGGAGGCATCCCCGGCAACGTACAGTTCGAATCGGAACGACGTCATGAGCCAAGATACCAGGCGTGGCCGCGTTTTGACGTCGGCGACCGCCAAACCCTCTGTCCCGGAAACCGCTACTGAGGGCTTGCCCGGAGGCACTTGCAGACGTACGTGGCCTGGACGATCGGGTCCGATCTGCTAACCGGCGTATGCGTATGGCCGCGCACCACGCGAAGAGGACACGCTCGGAATCCCGAATCGTGTCCCTCACGGTCTTGCGGCGCTGGTCGGGGTGACAGGATTTGAACCTGCGACCACTTGACCCCCAGTCAAGTGCGCTACCAGGCTGCGCTACACCCCGTCGTGCCGACCAAGCATACTCGCGCCGGTGCGCGGCGGTCAAACGACGGTCGAAGGCGGAGGTCGCTTGGTCGAGACTACCTAAGCCCCTGTCGGGCTAGTCGGACATCCTAGAAGGGCTTGGTCGGCTATGGCCTTCGGGTGAGGGTAGTGGCGGCGTGCGTGAGGTGTGGTCTGCAGCCTCGATCGTGGTGCCGGTCGCGTTCTCGAACGTGCTCGCGTTGCCGACGCTGGCGACGACGCGCCGCTTGGGCCTTCATGAGAGCAACCGCCTTCCTGAGCGATCGTTTCGACACGAGCCGAGGCGAGCTTGCGGAGGTCGGGCCAGCGGCGTTGGATGCGGATCGTGCCGTCGCTAAGGTTCTTGCCGGTCGCTAGGCGCGGCTCGGCCCAGTGCAGGGCGGAGTGGAGCAGGCCTTTTCCCGCGTGTGGCTTCCTACCCCAGCTTCTGGCGGAACGACGCAGGCCGCTTCAGGGAACGCTCGCTCACGCAGGCACCGAGCCAACCTGCTCCGGCTCGGCTTGCTGTCGAGCCTGGTGACGTTGTACGACGACAGCGACCGAGCCGAGAGCGCGATGCTGTGGCGGTCCCTGGTCCGCGTTCAACCGTTCGGGTCAGGCTCGAACGGTGACGGCTCCCGTCACTCGCAGCCGTTGTGGCGGCGCCACACCTCCGGATCGTGTCCCTTGGGTACCATCGCGCAGGGATCGGACTCACCGTAGCCCCGCAACTCGGCGTATCGAGCGATCTGCTCGGGCGTCAGCAGCGCGAGCGTGTCGAGGTGGCGTGAGAGATGGATCGCCCGTAGCCGCCCGCGGCTTTCGGCCGATTGCATCAGCAGGTCGACCAGCACCTCGCGCGGCATGTCGCCCGCACGGAAGCGCGCCTCGATCTCGGCCTCCAGCTCCAGGAACATCCCACCCTCCGCGATCGCCTCGGCACGCATCTCCTCGTAGAGCTCCCGGACGGCCGCCAGCTGCTCGGCGTCGAGCGGGATCTCCTCAGCCAACTCCAACAGGTGCGCCGGCCCAGGAACGCCGTTCAACTCGGCCGACAGGGCGAGGCCCCACCCCTCGCCACGCTCTAGCGCTCCGACATCCTCGGGCGAGAGCGCCTTGAGCTCGCGCGTTTCGAGGCCCACGTAGGGCGACCGTTCCTGCGCCACCGTCGCACCAAGGCCTACCATCGCGACCATGATTGCGATCATCCAGGTCTTCGTCATTCGCACCCCTTTTTGAGCATCTCGTGCTCGCCTACGCGCGGAGAGGCTACCACCGGGGCGGGTACCGCACGTGGGTCAAGATTCCTCCATGTAGATTTCTTCCCTTGTCAATCCAGGTCGAGGACGGAGCGGGGTAGAGTCGAGCGAGTGCAGCCATCTGTAAGGCGATCTCGTGGTGGATCGGAATCTCGTTCGCAGTCACCCCAGTCCCGGAAGGTCGAAAGGCCAGCAACGGCATGCCGATCGATCTGGTCGTGGAGGGCACCGCCATGAGCTGGATCATCGCTGTTGTCGCTGCCGAACGATCGGGCGTGCGGCACACCCGCTACCGGGGATCAGGCCGCAAGATTGCTGCGTTGCGACGTTTCTACCAGGTGTACGTTCAGACCGATCGCATCGACGCGTGTCCTGGAGCGCCCCGTGAACCACCGGCACAAACGGATCAAGGAACGAATCCGCACCCAAGGCAGGATCCGCTCAACGAGTCGCTGGGTTGCGCCTGGCCTGCTCGGCAGGCACGGCGTCACGTGTGGATTCCTCGCGCGAAAAAAACGCAGGTCAAACCTTAGCAACCTGGTGCGTGCCCGCATCACCAGCATCACTCAGAAGGGAATCCGCAGGCGCGAGCAGGCCGAGAACCTCCGCGAACGCGTGCGCAACGCCGTGACGTTATAGGAGAGCCGCGTCGACTTCGACAGGCCCGGACCCGGGATCGAACTCGCCATCGAGATCGCGCAAGCCACCTGACTTCGACTTCGAGGGTCTTGACACGGAATAGGAGCATCACGAAGACACCTCTTCAGGGAAGAAGCTGCCGAGAGTGTCCCATCGCTGCCTCGGGCGGGCGGGAGCGGTAGGCTCCAGGAATGGCACCGCTAGCACCCGGAAGCGACCGGTCCCGCGAGCTGCGCGGTCAGGACCTGGACGAGCCGTTCGACGTTCTGGACGAGAACGGCGAGCCGACCGGCAAGCGCAAGCCGCGGCGTGAGGTGCACCGGGACGGCGACTGGCACCGGGCGGTGCACGTGTGGATCCTCGGGGCCGAGAATCGCGTGCTGCTGCAGCGTCGCTCGCTCCTCAAGGACCTGGCGCCCGGCCGGCTGGACGTGACAGTCGGTGGCCACCTGCGGGCCGGAGAGGCCTGGCCTAGCGCCCTGCGCGAAGCGGAGGAGGAGATTGGCCACGGGCTCGACGTCGCCGAGGTGCGGCACCTTGGCACGGTCCGATCGGAACGCATCTACGACGCCGCCATCGACCGCGAGTTCCAGGAGGTGCTGGCGGCGAGGGTCGAACAGCCGCTGTCGCACTACCGCCTCGCGGGAGACGAGGTCGACGCGTTGTACGAGCTGCCGCTCGCCCGCGCAATCCTGTTGTGGCGGGACGGCCTCTACGCAGCGGCGGAAGGTTGGGACGCGCAGGCGCGACCCTCCCACGCTCTGCTGCACGAAGGCGACCTGATCCCCCAGGCGCGAGACACGATCGTCGAGGAGCTGCTCTTGGTAGCGGAGTGGGCCGGGGTTGCGGTGCCTCCGCCTGGAAGCGATCCGGACACCGAGCTCGCGTCCGAGCCCGGCGAAGAGGTGCGAGAAGAGGCGGACCCCTGAGGGTCCGCCGGTCCTGCTTCGAGTGCGTGCGCCTCAGACCTCGATCACGGTAGGAACGATCAACGGATTGCGCCCGGTCGCCTTGCGCAGGTAGCGGCGTACCGGATAGAAGATGTCGTCACGAATGTCGTTGAGACGCTTCTTCTCGCGTACGCCCTTCTTGATCCCCTCGAGGGTGATTCGCACGATCTCCTGCTTGAGCGCGTCGTCCGCGCCCGCCACGCCACGGACGATCACCTCGGCCGAAGGCTTGTTGCCGGCCAGGGCCATGATCACGATCACGCCCTCGCTCGAGAGGGTTTGGCGGTCGCGGATGATCGGCTCGCCGATCTCGTCGGTGGCGCGGCCCATCGAATCGATGTAGACGACGCCCCCCTCGATCTGCCCAGTGACCTTCAGGTCGTTAGCCGACAGCTCGAGGATGTCTCCGTTGTGTGGGATGACGATCTTTTCCGGAGCGTTCGGCATGCTCTCGGCCAACCAGGCGTGGTTGACCTGGTGGCGTGGCTCGCCGTGCCAGGGGATGAAGAACTTCGGCCGGGCAAGGTCGAGGATCAGCTTCAGCTCCTCCTGGCTGCCGTGCCCGGAGGCGTGCACCTTGTACCTCGGGGGGTAGAGCACCCGGACGCCACGGTCGTAGAGCTGGTTGATGACACGGTTAACAGCCTCCTCGTTACCCGGGATCGGGTTGGAGGACATGATGATCGTGTCGTTCTTCTGCAGACTCAACTTGCGGTGCGTGCCCGACGCTAGGCGCGACAGGGCCGCCATCGGTTGGCCCTGGCTGCCGGTGGCGAGGACCATGATCTTGTCCTCCTGCAGCTCGTTCAGTTGATCCATCGCCAGCAGCGGCCGGCGCGTCTCGAGGTAACCGAGATCGTGCGCGATCTTGGTGTTCTTGATCATCGAACGGCCTTCGACAGCCACCCGCCGGTCGTACTTCTCGGCTACGCGAATGAAGTTCTGAAGCCGGTGCACGTGACTCGAGAAGGTCGTGACTATCACGCGCCCGGGAGCCTTGGCGACCAGGTCGTCCACCGCCAGCATCACGTCGTGCTCGCTGGACGTGAAGCCTGGACGCTCCCCGTTCGTCGAGTCAGACAGCATCAGCAGCACGCCCTCGGCGCCTGCCGCGGCGATCTTGGCGAGATGGCTGGTCTTGCCGTCTGCCGGGTGGTAATCGAGCTTGAAGTCGCCACTGTGCACGATCCGGCCGATCGGCGTATGAATGATCAGACCGCTGTTGTCCGGGATCGAGTGGGTCATACGGAAGAAGTCGACGGTGAAGAAGTTCGAGATCTTGATGCGATCGTCCGGCGTGATCTCACGCAGGTCGACGTCGCTCTCCCGCAGTTTGAACTCCTCGAACTTGCCGCGCAGCAGGCCTAGTGTAAGCCTGGCGCCGTACATGGGGATCTTGCGCGGCAGCTGCTTGAGCATATACGGCAGACCGCCGATGTGATCCTCGTGGCCGTGCGTGAGCACCCAGCCCTTAACGCGACCGGCGTTGGCGACCAGCCAGTCGATCTTCGGAACCAGGATGTCGACGCCAAGCATGTCGGCGTCGGGGAAGGCGAGTCCGCCGTCGACCATCAGGATCTCGTCCTGATACTCGAAAGCGAACATGTTCTTGCCGATTTCGCCCATCCCGCCGAACGGGATGATGCGCAGGCTCTCTTCGTTCTTGCGTGCCATTCGTGCCTCGTGTTCTGGAGTCGTCCGTGTTGTGCAGTCGCGGGGCCTAGTCGATCCTGGCCCCGCCAGATTCAGCGGTTGCGAGGACCGCCGCGGCCACCGCGGTCGTCACGCCGGGGCGGACGGTCGCCACCGCGACGTGGAGCGCGTGCTGCGACCTTGCCTTCGAGCTCGGGCCGTACCAGGTCGATCTTGCCGCGGTCGTCGATGGTGTTGATCTTGACTTCGATCTTGTCGCCCTCGCTGAGGACGTCGGTGACGTTCTCGACCCGACCTTCGGCCAGCTGGCTGATGTGCAGCAGCCCGTCGGTGCCTGGGAACAAAGTCACGAAGGCGCCGAAGTCGACGATCTTGGCGACCTTGCCCTGGTAGATCTTGCCGATTTCCGGTGACTGAGTCAGTTGTTCGATGCGCGTACGCACCTCGGCGGCGACGGCACCGTCGTCGGTGTAGATGCGGACGCGGCCGTCCTCCTCGATCTCGATCTTCGCGCCGAGCGCTTCGAGTTCGCGGATCTGTTTTCCGCCAGGACCAATGACCGTGCCGATCTTGTCGCTGAGGATGCGGATGGTTTCGATGCGCGGCGCGCGCGGGTTCAACTCTGCGCGTGGGGCGGGAAGAGCCTCACGCATCAGCCCGAGGATGTGCAGGCGTCCGAGGCGCGCCTGGTCGAGCGCGTGGTTCATAACCGACGCGTCGAGGCCGCTCACCTTGATGTCCATCTGCAGGGCGGTAACGCCCTTCTCGGTCCCGGTGACCTTGAAATCCATGTCGCCCAACGCATCTTCGCTGCCGAGGATGTCGCTGAGGATTTCGTAGCGTCCGTCTTCCATCACCAGGCCCATTGCGATCCCCGCCACGGGGGCTTTGATCGGTACGCCGGCGTCCATCAGCGACAGGCTGGTGGCACAGACGGTAGCCATCGAGGACGATCCGTTGGATTCGAGCGTTTCGCCCACCGAGCGGAGCACGTAGGGGAACTCCTCCTGGGGTGGGATCTGCCGGATCAGTGCGCGCCGGGCGAGGTTTCCGTGCCCCTGCTCGCGTCGCGAAGTGCCGAACAGGCGCTTGACCTCGCCGGTCGAGTAGGGCGGGAAGTTGTAGTGGAGCATGAACTCTTCGGTGTCGTCGAGGCCGAGGTCGTCGACCAGGCGGTTGTCACGGCCGGTGCCGAGGGTCGAAACCGACAGGACCTGCGTCTCTCCGCGCGTGAACACGGCGGAGCCGTGCGCCATCGGCAGCACGCCGGTTTCGATCCAGATTGACCGAATCTCGTCGGGGCGGCGGCCGTCGGTGCGGATCTTCTCGTCGAGCACCATGGTGCGCATGACCTTCGCTTCGGCCTTGCCGAAGGCTGCCTTCAGTTGGTCACGACGCTCGCCAGCGCCATCGGCGTCCCGGTCGGGAATCAGTTCGTCTAGGATGCCATCCCGCAGGGCCTTGACGGCTTCGGCACGCTCGTGCTTGCCGGGGGTGCGCAGCACCTGCGCCAAACCTGCTTCGCTGGCCTTGCGCGCCACCAACTCGACGTCATCGGCCGACAGATCCATCGCCGGCACGAAGCCCTTCTTCGCTTGACCGAGCTCCTCGGCCATCCTCTTCAGGGTCGCGATGACGGGAGCAAGCTCGCGTTGCGCGAACTCGATTGCGCCGACCATGATCGACTCAGGCAGCTCGTTCGCTGACGCTTCGACCATCAACACGGCGTCCTCACTGATGGCTACGGTCAGCTCGAGGTCGCCCTGTTCGAGCTGTTGGAAGGTGGGCGCGATCACGTACTCGCCGCCTACGTAGCCGACGTGGTGGGTGGCGGTCGGGCCGTTCCAGGGAATGTCGCTGAGCATCAGGGCGGCCGATGCGCCGATCGCGCCGAGCGGCGCGGGGTCGTTGTGCTGATCGGCCGACAGCACGGTGATGATCACCTGCGTCTCGTTTCGTAGCTGCTTGGGGAACAGCGGCCGGATCTGGCGGTCGGTGATGCGGGCGTTCAGCGTCGCTTGCGTGCCGGGGCGTCCTTCGCGGCGCAGGAACGATCCGGGGATCTTGCCGATCGCGTAGTGCTTCTCTTCGTAATCGACGGTGAGCGGCAGGAACGGGATCGGTTTCGGATCGTCCTGCATGTGTGCGGTAACCAGCACCATGCTGTCGCCGTAACGGACGGTGACGCTGCCGGAGACCTGTTTGGCGTACTTGCCGGTCTCGATGACCAGTTCGCGGCCACCAAGCTCGGTGACGTACCGTTTGCCTTGCGGAATGTTCACGAGTGCTCCTTCGCCCCGGGGGTCGGGGTCCGTCCGACGTGGCGGCCGGCGATCAAGATAGCTCGGTCGTTCGCGCGGACCGTCGCGCCGCGGATGAGTGGTCCGCGTTTCGGTATGGAACGAGCGGCGAGACGGTAGTATGCCGTCTCGCCGCGCAGGCGACCTTCGGGCGGCGCGCTCGCGATGGTGCGGTTAGGCCCTGGATCACCTTGTCAACGACGCAGGCCGAGTTCGGCGATGAGGCTCTTGTAGCCTTCGAAGTCGGTCTTCTCGAGATAACTGAGCAGGCGCTTGCGCTTGCCGACCATCACCAACAGGCCGCGCCTGCCGTGATGATCCTTCTTGTTGCGCTGAAGGTGCTCGGACAGATCGAGAATCCTGGCGGTCAGTAGGGCGACCTGGACCCGGGTCGAACCGGTGTCGCCGTCATCCTTGCCGTACTTCGTCACGATCGCCTGCTTCGCTTCCCGTTCGATAGCCATGAAAACCCCTCTCAAAATCTGGCGGGACCCGACCGGATACGAATAGAACGATCTCGGTCGCGCGACCCGACTGGCTAGGCTAGCACAGGCGACGCAAAGGCGTGCATCGCAGCCTGCGGCGGCGCTCGCATCCACGCGCGCTAGCCTACTACCGTGACGTTCCGAACTTTCGACGTGACGCTTCAGGCACGGCCACGCGGGATTCACCTGATCGGCGACGAGATCCTCGCCGCTATCGACCTTCAGGGGATCGAGACGGGGCTGCTGCATCTGTTCCTGCTACACACCTCGGCCGGCTTGCTCCTGACCGAGAACGCCTCGCCCGAGGTGCGCCTGGACCTCGATCGTTGGCTGCGCGACGCCGTGCCTGACGGCTGGGGCCGATTCGAGCACAGGCTGGAAGGACCGGACGACATGCCGGCCCACCTCGGCAGCGCCCTGTTCGGCGCTTCCCTCACCCTTCCGCTCGAGCGGGGCCGTCTCGCGCTGGGACGCTGGCAGGGTGTAGCGCTGGCGGAACTGCGCGAGTCCGGCGGCCGCAGGACCGTCCGCGCTACGGTCATGGGGGTCGTTCGGCCAGAATGAGCAGCACTGCCAGGGTGGTTCAAGGGTGGGACTCGAACCACCCGACGATCTCGTCGAGCCTGCGGATGCGCCGGTCGGGTCGGCCTGAGCGCGACAGCTCGTGCCCCTCGCCCGGGAACCGCACCATCCGCGTTTCCGCTTTGCCGATGCGCTTAAGCGCCACGAACCACTGTTCCGCCTGTTCGACCGGACAGCGGTGATCGTCGTCGGAATGGAGGATCAGTAGCGGCGTGACGACGTTCGCTACCTGGCTGAGCGGACTCTGGGCCCAGAGCGCCTCGAGGTCTTCCCACGGGTTGCCCCGCACCTCGTGTTCGGCGAAGCGGTAACCGATGTCGCTGGTGCCGTAGAACGAAGTCCAGTTGCAGATCGACCGTTGCGTCACGGCGCTGCGGAACCGGTCGGTCCGGCCAACCAGCCAGTTCGTCATGAAGCCGCCGTAGCTGCCGCCTGTCAGGTGGACGGGCGCGTCCGGGGCGTCGTGCGATTGGGCGGCATGGTCTACCACCGCCAGAACGTCGTCCGCGTCGACCGTGCCGTACCCGCCCAGCATCGCCGTCGCATGAGCCGCGCCGTAGCTGCTGCTGCCGCGCGGGTTTGCGAACACCACGGTGTAGCCGCGGGCGGCAAGTAGCTGATGCTCGAACGAGAAGCCGTAACCGGCGTTGGTGTGCGGACCGCCGTGCACCTGCACGACGATCGCGCGATCTATACGCGGCTTTCGTGGCGACATGCGCCACCAGCTGGCCGTACCCGACCCGCCTGGAACCTGGAACGGACCTTCGACCGGCCGAAAGGCGTAACGCTGCGCCAGTTCGGCGTTGGGATCGAGCAGCGTCGCCACCGAACCGTCTCGGTCTATCAACGTCAGCAGCGCCGGTGCTTCCGGCCGCTCCACCAGGCACAGGGTGCGGCCCGCCGCATGCACGAAGGCGGACGTGACCGACGGACCCTCGAGGAGGGGTTCGAGAGGTCGCTTCTCGTCAAGCACGGCTGGATGAGAGGCGCCGTTGAGGTTGTGGTTTACGATCCAGCCACTCGCAGTCGCGACCGGAACGTTGGGGTAGCGACCGATCCGCGCGTCCCCGCCGACCGACGGAGCGACGTCCAGGTCGGGATCGGAGCGAAGGGTCGGCTTGCCAGCGCGAGCGTCGACGCTCCAAAGTGCCGTCGGCGAGGCTAAGTCGTCCGGATCGGCGGGGGAGAGCCACGCCACCCTGCGGCCGTCCGGTGAGACGGACAACCCTTCGGCCACCGTCAGCGGGCCGGCGGTCTCCGCAGGATCGCCGCGAGGCTTGCCGCGCTTCGAGATGCGTAACTTCCAGAGGCGCGTGCGCCACTCGTCGCCTTCGTCCTGGTCGCGTGCGCCCAGCATCCAGACGGTCCGCCCGTCCGGTCCCCAAGCCACCTCGCTAGCGCCATCGCCCGGCACGGGCAGCTCGCGCGTGCGCCCGCCGGGGACCTCGACGAACCACAGGCCGGCCGGAACCGCGGGCTTTAACCCTGGCGCAGGCAGGCCGTCCTGCTTCGAGTGCAAGCGGTCTACGGTGTGGGCGACGACCTTCGCCGCGTCTCGTTCCACGGCGGTTTCTCGACCGAGAACCAGCAGGGCTGCTCCGTCCGGGCGCCAGCGGAAGGTCTGGGCACCACCCGCGAGGTCGGTCAGGGCGCGCGACTCGCCACCATGTCGCAGGTCGGCCAGGCGGACCTGTTTCACGACCGCCGGATCGCTGGAACCGCTGGAAAGGAAGGCGAGCCAACGCCCGTCGGGGGAGAGGCGGGGGTGATCGGCACCACAATCCGCGCCGGCCAAGATTCGGGGCTCGGCAGCCTGC
>Ga0326597_10000111_pt1 | contig 143657 bp, 132 predicted proteins | sample RVTome_12_FD_203789 | JGI IMG/M metagenome (GOLD analysis project Ga0326597, IMG submission 203789) | Soil microbial communities from uranium-contaminated site in the Upper Colorado River Basin, Wyoming, United States - RVT100D185 | ecosystem: Environmental > Terrestrial > Soil > Contaminated... | reverse complement strand
TTGCAGTCGTTCATGATGGGGGTATGGTTCTTCACGTTCGCGTTGTCGAACCTTCTGGCCGGAATCGTCGCGCGGTTCTCCACGAAATTCCTGCCGGACCTCGAGACCGGGGCACCGGCCGAGCTGGAATTCTTCGGCATGGAGGGACTGCCCGGCTTCTTCATGATGCTGGTCGTCGGGCCGTTCGCGGCGGGCATCCTCATCCTGGTACTCACTCCGGTCCTCAAGCGCATGATGAAAGGAATGGAGTAGGCAGCGGCGGCATGTCGCATCGAAGCAGGCGAAGCCCTCACACCGCCGGGAAGTAAGTCAACGTTCCGCCGGGGACGAGCGGGATGCCCAGCGCGACCCACACGATTGCCAGGTTGGTGTGACGCAGCATGGTGTAGATTCGGGCAGCGCGTTGCCGATGCGCTCGATCAGGTTGAGGAACCCGCGTGTGCCATGACCATTGTCCGTTGGTATCGGCGCCATGATTGGTCTCCGGAGATTGTGCGAGAAACCGGCCGGCCGTCAAGTCGATCGCGCGGCCCGTGCAGCTCACCCCCGCTGAACAAACGTCCCGAGTTCGCGGTCCTTGACCACGCCGGGGAACTTCAGCACCTTGTTGTGCATGACGCAGTAGACGCCCGGCGGGAGAATCTGCACGGCCAGCAGGGCCTCGGTGAGGTTCTGCATGGCATCGGTTGTGCGCATGACGTAGGGCCGCATCGCGCCAATCAGCACGATCGGCACGCGCAGCCTGCCCTGCAGGCGGCGATGGATCGTCTCCCCCGTCACCGCAAGCCGATCGGTTCCATGCGCCACCACAACGCCGTCGTGTGATTCGGCCTGTGTTTCAACCTCCTCGGCAATACGCGCGTGATCCCCCTCTGTCATCTCCAGAGAGTCTTTGTTCATCAGGGGGATGCGATCAATTTCGACCCCATCCAGTTGCAGTGACGCCAGCATGACATCGAGCACACTGACCCGGTTTTCGAGCACGCCCTGCAGCTCGTCGAAGGTCTTCTCGATTGTGCCGCCGGTCGAGATGATGACAATCCGCCGCTTCTCGCTCATGCGCGGCAGCGTACCGCGCTTCAGTCCGATTCGACAGCCAGGCGCACGCCGAGCACCCGCTGCTGAGGAGCATGGCACTCCGTCTCAGTGCAGGTCTGCCAGCGGACCGCAACCCTGGGCTCGCCTGTGACTCGGCCGATCTTCTCGAAGCCGACCGGAACCGTGATGCGACCGGTATGAACCTGGATCCCGTTCCACGACTCCGCAGGTGGATAACCGACCGTCGCGACAACCCCTTCGCCACCAACGACGTGCACAAGCAGGCCGGCGAGCGTTGCATCGCCCGGCTCGTGGGCGTTGATGTGCGCCGTCTCCGGGATGTCGATCGTAATACGCAGCACATCGCTGCCCAGCGAGCTTACTTCGACGACGTCGCGGTCAGTTCGAATCGAGACACCGTCGCTGGAGCCGGCATGATCTGGAGAATCGCCCTGTGGGAGTCGATCCGGCTGCTCGCTGGCGATGCGAATCAGGGCTGCCGTGGAAACCGCGCAACCCAGGGGGCTGGCGTTGATGGCCGCCCCCGCCGCGGCGATCGCACGCGCCACCTCATCGAGGAATCGCGACTCGCCGGTCCTCTCGTGTAGATCCACCAGATTGTGCAACATCGTGCCGTTGGCGCAGGGCACCGCCCCGTCATGCCACGACTTGGCGCGCACGAAGAGGTCGGCCTGATCGGCGAGCGTGTCGAAGAACCCTCCGGCTGCTTGATCTCCGAACCGGGCGACCGCCTGCTCAACCAGCTCAACCGCACTGCCAAGCCATTGCGGCTCGTCCGTCTGGGCACGATCGAGGGCGATCAACCCTCGAATCAACATCGCATAATCTTCGGCGAAGCCGTTGACCTTGGCGCGACCATCCCGCCACGTTCGCAACAATCCGCCATCCTCGTCCCGCATTCTGTCGAGAATGAACTCTGCGGCCCGTTCCGCCGCGCTGACATACGTGGGCTCCTTCAGGATCCGGCCGGCATCAGCCATCGCTGCAATCATCAGCCCGTTCCACGCGACGATGACCTTGTCATCGGTGCCGGGTTGATCGCGCAACATGCGCCGATTCAGGAGAACCTGGTTGACCTCCGCCAGCCGTCCCCGGAAGTTTCCCACCGTCAAATTGAATTCCTGCGCGAGGTTCTCGGGTCGATCGACCAGATACAGCACATTCGAGGGCGCATCTTCGGAATGATGCGGGTCCTGGAAGTTCGGGCCTTTGTCGAGGCCGTACGTCCTGATCGCAAGTTCCGCGAAATCGCTGCGACCCGCCGCCTCGAGCGTTTGCCGTACCTCATCTGGGGTCCAAAGGTAGTTGCGTCCTTCGCGCGCATTGACTTCGGCATCCTGGGCGCTGAAGAAACATCCTTCCGCATGCGTCATCTCTCGCAACACATAGTCGATAGTCTCGCGCGCGATTTCGGCGTAGAAATCGTCGTCGAAAAGCCCTGATGCCCGCGCATAGATCGATGCGAGCTGAGCGTTGTCGTACAGCATCTTCTCGAAGTGCGGCACCAGCCACCGCTCATCGGTGGAGTAACGGTGAAACCCGCCGCCCACCTGGTCGTTCATACCCCCCATCGCCATGCGATTGAGCGTGTGCCGCAGCGCCCCGTCGGCATCCTCGCGGGCCTCATCCCCGAGAAACCCCCTCGCCGCGAGCAGCAGCTCGAGAAAAGCCGGCTGGGGGAACTTGGGAGCGCTGCCGAAGCCGCCATGCTCACGGTCATATCCGCGCATGAGCTGGTTCACCGCGGCGCTGATCTCCTTCGATCCAACAGCAATTCGTCTGCCACGCTCACCCGCAAGCGTTTCGCGCACCGCTTCCGCCAGCCGCTCCGTGTTGCGCAACAGGCTCTCGCGCTGGTTCCGCCACGCGTCATCCAGTGAAATGATGACCTGCTCAAAGGATGGCAGCCCATGCCGGGGCTCCGGAGGAAAATACGTCCCCGCATACACCGGCCGCAGCGTGTGCGGGTCCAGCCACACCGACATCGGCCACCCGCCGCGGCCTGTGAGCAACTGCGTGGCGGTCATGTAGATCTCGTCAAGATCCGGCCGCTCTTCGCGATCGACTTTGATGCTGACTACTCGCTCGTTCAACACCCGTGCGGTCGCTTCGCTTTCAAAGCTCTCGCGCTCCATGACGTGACACCAGTAGCACGTCGAATAGCCGATGGAGAGAAAGACAAGCTTGTCCTCGCGGCGGGCCCGTTGGATCGCTTCTTCCCCCCACGGATGCCACGCCACCGGGTTGTGGGCGTGCTGCAGAAGGTACGGGCTGGTTTCATGAATGAGATGGTTGGCGGGCACAAGAGATCCTAGTCGCAGGATTTGTTCAACGCGGAAGGCCGCAGATATCATGTCGCCATGATCCGGAAATCGACGATCATCATCCTGCTGTTGTGGTCCCTGCCCGCGCTTGTCTCTGGAAGTGTCGCGGCTGACAGCGACAACCCGCGCGTCGAGCACGCCATCATCATCGCCATCGATGGCCTGCGCAGCGATGCCCTCATGGCCTCACCGCGCGATCTCCCCAATTTTCGCCGCCTCATGGACGAAGGCGCTTCCACGCTCAACGCCCGCACCGATCCCGACATCACCGTCACCCTTCCCAATCACCTCGGCATGGTCACCGGCCGGCTCATGCGGGGCGATGAAGGCCACCATTGGGAGCTCAACGAACTCACCGACGGTGGCCCCCAGATTCTCCACGATGAACACGGGCAATATATTCAGTCCATCTTCGATGTCGCTCACGATCACGGCCTGCGCGTGGCCATCATCGCGGGAAAGACCAAGCTTCACCTCCTGCAGAACAGTTGGGGCGAGGAGCGGGGCCTCGAAGATGTCATCGGCGACGACAACGGCCGCACCAAGATCGACACCTATACCTATGAGGAATCCATCGGCGCCGTCGCTTCAAAGATCATCGAGACACTCGCGCAGCCGGGAAAACGCAACGTGATCTTCGCCTGTTACCGCCACCCGGATGCCGCGGGTCATGCCGAAGGCTGGGACCTCACCGAGAATTCCCTCTTCATGCGCGCTCTGGTCGAGGTCGATCGCGAGCTCGGCCGCATTCTCGATGCCATCGAGAGCGACATTCGCCTGCGCGGCAAGGTTGCGATCATCATCACCGCCGACCACGGCGGCGGCGCACCATTCAAAAGCCACAATCAGCAACACATGTGGGTGAACTACATCATCCCATTCATCGTGTGGACGGGGACGCCCGGCGTCTCGACGGGCAGCCGCGACCTCTATACCCTCAACCCGGCCACACGCCGCGATCCCGGCCTCCATCAGCCGCCGCACGATCTCACCGCCGACACTCTGCCCCCCATCCGCAACAGCGATGCCGCCAACCTCGCCCTCGACCTCCTCGGCCTGCCACCCGTCGCCGGATCGACTGTCAACAGGAGCCAGGATCTTCTGATCGTGGACAATGCCGGCGCCGAACCTGCCGCGGCTTCCGACGGTCAGAAATGAAGAAAACTCCATTCCTTCGCGCAAAACGCATGACAATCTGAATCAGGACTGCGACAATGCCGTCATGCCCGCACGTTTCCTTGCGCTCGCCGCTTTGTTTTCAATCCCCCCGGTCATCCCGGAATCACCTCCCCAGCGCGGGGAGCGCCCGCCCCGGAACGATCTCGCCGAAATCGTCCGAACCACCATCGATACAGTCGGTGTCGATGAACCCTCGGGAATCGTCTTCGACAAGGAGCGGCAATCGCTCTTCGTCGCGGGCGATGGCGGCGACATCGCCGAAATCCCCCTCAACGGCACGCCCCGCCTCTCGCACGACCCACACCGCGGGGACATCGAAGGCATCGCCCTCGACCCCGACGGCGATCGACTCTATCTCATCGACGAGCGAACCTCCTTCGTGCTCGAGGTCAACATCGAGAACTTCGAAATCCTGCGGCGGATGCCGATCGACGGCCGGCTCGATGGCGAACAGATCCTGACAGGAACGAACCGGGGAGCGGAAGGCATCGCCATCGTGCCGGGTATTGGCGAGGTTGCCTCCGACCGCTTCTTCATCTGCGTCCAGGGATCGGGTGACCCTGCCGAAGCCGCGCCCGCGGCGCTCATCGAACTGACCCCCGCTGTCACAGACCAGCAGGAAGGCGCCGACGCGCAGCCCCAGCCCGCGCCCCACGCGGATCCCAACGCCGGCGCCAACTACGCCTTCACCATCGCGCGCAAGATCGAGTTCGAAGGCGCCCGCGACTTCGCCGACCTCCACTACGACAGCGAGCGCGGCCGCATCGTCATCCTCAGCGACGCCGAGAACGCGCTCTATCTCTTTGACCTCGCCACCGGCGAGGCCCGCCGCGCCGGCGGCCTTCCCGGTCAGAATCAGGAAGGCTTCACGGTGGACGCTGCGGGCGCGTGGCACATCGCACAGGACAGCGGCGGCGTCATCACCGCCCGGCCGCACCACAACCTCGGCGACCTCTGGGATCACTCAAGGCCCGTGACCGTGACCGAGACGGTGCAGTCAGACAAGCCCGATGGCGCTTGGTGATGAAGTGACCCGCGCCGTCAGCGCACGCTCCATGGGCGCCCATTTCTGACGCGTTGCATTCGCTCTCGCTGCGCCCCACGTCAAGTCCCCCGACTGAGCGAGCCACCGCCGCCTGGCTAAAGCACGCGGACCGCACGCGGATACGACCCCAACACCTTCAGCGAAAGGCAGTGCCGCCGCGCTTCATCGATTGCCGCCCGCACCCGCGGCTCCTCCTCGTGCCCTTCGCAATCGATGAAGAACGTGTACTCCCAGTTCACGCGGCCGCTTGGCCGCTTTTCAATGTGGCTGAGGTTGATCGCAGCATCGCGAAAGACGCCCAGCACATCCACCAGCGCGCCCGGCTTGTCCGCCGTGGCGAACATGAGGGTGGTCTTGCACGAAGTGGAGCGAGCCGTGCGCAGGGTTCCCACGCCGCTATTCGTCGCGGCGTGGGGTCCCTCCCCCGCCACGGCATCATCAGCAGTACGAGAAATGCCGGGGGAGGGAACGCCCCGGCTCGCGGCGGGCGGGACGCCCGCGCTCCCGGTAATGATCAGAAACCGCGTGATGTTGTTCGGCTTGTCCTCGATCTTCTCGAAGATCAGGTTCACTCCATAGATCTCGCCCGCCAGCGCCGAGCCGATCGCCGCGGATCCGCAACTCGTGTTCTCCGCACGGCTTTCAGCGTCCCTCCCCCGGCGGCCCTCACCTTCCTCCGACCCCATTTGTGCGTTTGCGCGTTTGCGCGTTTGTGCGTTTTCCCCTGCCTGCGCCGCCATCTGCACCGCCGCCGCCGAGCTCGCCGTCGCGATCAGTTCCGCATCGGGATACTGCCGCTGCAGCCAGCGCCGGCACTGATCGAACACCTGCGGCTTGGAATAAATGCGCGTGATCTCGCTGGGCAGACAGTTCGCCAGCAGGCAGTGCGTGATCTCGACCAGCGTCTCCGCATAGACGCGCACCTCGAACTGCTGAAACGCGTCGAGCGTGTCGGTGATGCCCCCGCCGATCGAGTTCTCGTAGGGCACGAGCCCATACGTGATGCGGCCCGCCGCCACCGCCTCGAACACTTCATCGATGGTGTGCAGATCATCGAACTCGACGGACGACCCGAACTGCCGCACCGCCGCCAGATGGCTGAACGATCCCGGCGGGCCGAGATACCCCACGCGCAGGGCCGCCTCCAGCGCAAAGCTCCCCGACATCAATTCGCGATAGATGGCCTCGATGGTGCGATTGGGCAGCGGGCCGGGGTTGGCCGCCAGCACGCGGGCCAGCACCTCCTGCTCGCGATGGGGGATATAGGCGGGCGCGCCGGAATCGCGCTTGAGCCGGCCGACCTCGACCACCGCGCGGGCCCGCTCCGCCAGCGTCGAAATCAGGCGCGCATCGATCTCGTCGATCCGCCGGCGGAGATCATCCAGCCGCGCGGACCCGTCGGCGGGACCAGGTCTGTCCGCATGTGACTCACTCACACCTGACTCTATCGGCGGGAACCGGTGATGCGAAAAGCGGCTTTCCAGTCCGAAAACGCGATTTCCGCACTGCTATGGGCATTCGGGGCCTACCGGGCCGCCATTCCGCTGTTTCCATTCGCGATCTGAACGAGGGAGATCGCGAACTGGAGCGTTCAGTTTGCAATCTGGGCGCGCCAGTTCGCGATCTGAGAGCGCCAGATTGCAAACAGAGCGAGGGAGATTGCAAACAGAAACTTTCTGTTTGCAAACAGAACGGTTCAGTTTGCAAAAGGAATCGTCCAGATCGCAATCGGAACCATTGCCCAGGTTCCCGCGATCGGCCATCCACCCCCACGATCCCCCGGCACCCGGAAAGAGGCCAGCGACATTCGCTGGTCAGTGAAAGAACCGACCGAGGAACCCTTGCGAAACTTCTCGCAAGCCAGGAGGCACCACAGAGGCACAGGGAACGCGGGGCTGATTGCGGATTCGGTAAGATGCGGCTATGCAAGAGCGGCAGGCCGGCGGCGGCGAAGGGCATTCCCGCTCGGCTTCGCCGCAGCGGGGACCGGGAAGGGATCGAATGCGGCGACTCGATCTGGCCGATGTTTCAAGTATGTACATCGTTCTCGGCTTCAAAGATGATGGCTCGGAGCCCGCGGAACTCTCCTATGCCACTCTGGATGAGGCCATGCAGAAGCTGCGCGATCTGGTCGAGGCCGATGAGATCGATTCAGATGGGCCGATGTTCACCGAGTACGGCATTCGCATCGAGCCGCTGCCGGTGGGCGCCCGGCAGGAGGAGGAAACCAGGGAGCTGCCGCCGCTGCCCCTGCCCCCGCTCCGCCCCCGGTCGCCGCTGAAGTTCCCGGGATCAGGGATCAGTGATTAGCGATCAGTGATCGTTCGCCCCCCCGTCCCTTTGCCCCTTTGCCACGTCGGCCCTTTTCAATTCACCTTGGCCCTTCGCACCCCGGTACGATTGGTGTGTGGCTGGGGTGACGATTCTTGAGCGCCCGTAGCTCAGATGGATAGAGCAGCGCTTTCCTAAAGCGCAGGTCGCAGGTTCGAGTCCTGCCGGGCGCGCATCATTCTCCACGACGCTCCGCGAGCGCGGAGGCCTGGGAACGGGAACCGGATTCCGATCCGGCGGCCTAGATGAGCAGTGGGTCATGTACTACAACGCGGGCTGGCAACTCGTCGAAGCGGAGATCTACGAAGGGTGGTCTTCCGGCTCGCCCGGCAGTGTCGATCAACGCCGGGCGTGGTTCTGGGGCGCCCGCTACATCGATGATGCCATCGAGATGCTGGTCGATGATGACAACGATGGGGATTACTGGTTCGGGCCGCTCGAGGCCGTCGGCGACTTCTACTACTTCTTCCTGCACGATGCCCAGTTCTCGACGGTGGCGGTGCTGGATGACGCGGCCAACCTGAAGGAGCGGGTGACCTACGACGCGTATGGAAGAGCGCGGCACCATGACTGGCGGGACAACGATGGCGATGGCGACTACGACTCCACCGATCGGCCGCTGATCGGCCTGCCCGGCGGATACCCGATCACGCACGCCAGTTATTCAGTGGATTTCGATCTGGACCGCGATGGCGACATGGATCTGACCGATCTCTCGCTCGCCGGGACGAGTTATCCCACGCCGCTGACGCGCGGGGAGCTCTCACTCGCGACCATCGGCAACATCGTCGGCTACGACGGCTACCTCTTCGACCGCGAGATGGAGCAATACACCGTCCGGTACCGACATTACGATCCCATGCTCGGACGATGGATGGAGAGAGATCCGGCGGGGTATGTGGACTCTTGCAACCTTTTCCTGTTTGCTCTCACTCGGCCCCTCACAATCACGGACTCTCATGGCCTCGACGGTGTTGATTCCGGTCTCATAATGGCCACGGGTGCCGAACTCATTCAAGGCCTGAGTCCACTCGCCGATAGCCTTGCTCATTTCCTCAAAGGTCAAGATCATGCCAACGAGCTCCTTGAACAACTTAATGGCACCGTCGATGATGTTCGGGACTTGCGCACTGTCGCTACTTCAACCGGCGGCGAGCGCCAAGCTGCTATAGTGAGAATCCTAGAAAGGCATGGCAAGGACGGAACAGAAAAGTTCCTTGAGATGGCTTTTAAGATGAGCGGAGTGAGCAACCTCGCGTCGCGATGGTATGCCGCTATCTTTATCGAGGCATGGCAAGGAGGGTATGCAATCGGGGATTGGATCGCTGATTCTGTTATTGAGGCCGCTGAGGAATGCTGGTGCAGGGAGTGTGAGAATCCATTCGATATTTACACAAACAACCAGCGTATACTCAATGATACATACTACATCATTCAGAATCCAACAAACGTCCCCACTCGAGACGAGCTCAACTGTTATAAGGACGAGGACGGCCAGATTTGGCTGCAAGTCGAGTCCGACGTTGGCACATTCGGAAGCATCTTGCAGTTGCTCGGAATCTGGGAGGATACATACGAATGGCGCAAGTGCTCGCAATAGGCACCTTAAGAAGTGTTCACAGTGACCTCGGCAAGTCGCTTATTTGGGTAGCGACAGTCATTCTTCTCGGGTGCGATTCTGCGATTGTTGATCCTGCTCAGGATGCCGCGGGGTCTCTGGAACTGCGATTCTTGTCCTACGCATCGACTGGAACGACACGACGTGGAAGTCCAGACGAGCTGGTATTCGTAACTCATCCGCAAGACGGACCCTTCTTGATCGCGCTCTGGTCTAAGGGGGGTGGCGACGCAGAGCTTCGATCCGTCAGCCTCACGGATGGAAGTACCAACGTGGTAACTATTTCCGATTGGGTGCATATCTTCGGTGCACGCGGAGGCGAGTGGATCGGCGTGCGATCGCGCACCGGAAGACAGAGCTTCTACCTTAATCTGGCAACGCTCGAACTGACTGGAACAGCGCTGGATATCCCGCCTGATTACAATGGTGAGATCCCCCGCGTCTGGGGAGACACTGTACTACTTGTCGCAGATGCGCCCCGAGAAGTCACGGCGAGGCCACATCCCGATGAGACACAGTCGTCGCTCTATATCCATGATATTGGTGAAGGTGCACCTCGATTGATCGTTGATCAGGCGGAAGGGATGACAGCCATATCGCCAGAACTTCTGGAGCGCCAGCTTGTCCTGACCGCGCAAAGGAATGGTGGCCTCTGTACACAGATTCGACGCCCCACCGATGGTGGGATTGTAAAGGAATGGTATTGGGAGGATCCAGAAATACCCGTGCTGGGTCTGGATCCCGGAGGACAAGATGTGCCGAAGCGCGCCTCTGGCTCGTTCGCCTTTGCAAAGATCGACGATGCTTGGCACCTGGTCGATGCGGGCCATGCATCGATCGCACGGCCGTTGAACACAGAGGATGCCGCGACAGCTGAATTGCGAACGGTGTGGCCGCTGCGAGACCTAGGATTTGGAGACAGCTTGGGTCGTGCCTTCTGGTTAGCATACTTCGAAGACTCTGTGGAGTTGCAGTCGTGTGGTTTTGATGATGCTGTCACGACGGCGATCACAGAACTGCCCCATGACTTTCGAGCTCCCATCGTCGCGCAAGTAGGTGATCGATGGTACTTAATTGGAGCTTGTGCCTTCGAGAATAGGCGCCCGACGGTATTGGTGGCGATCGATCTCAATAACCCAGCCGACCAAGTACGGATTCGGCTCCCAGAGGACCGGGCATACGTGCCCCGGGATGCAGCCGGTCAGTTCCTCATCTTCGATGCGCGCGATGGCGGTATTTGGATCGCAGATTTGAAGCACCTCGGACTCGACTGACGGAGATTGTCGATTCTCCGCACCTCCAGCGACGGCACGACCACCACGACCTACACGCACGACGGTCTCCACAGGCGACTCTGCGAGCTGGAACCGGCTGGGAGAGTTGAGGTCGAAGGCGCCCTCTTTAGCGCCGCGAACCCGCGGCGCTGGCCGATTTGTGCGCGTTTGCGCGCCCTGAGCACCGGGCGGAATCCAGGGAAGCATCGGGCACGTAGCGGGCAATTTGCGGGATGCGGTGCAAAATATCCCCTCCCGCGATGTAGAAACTGCATCTACCAAGGGTTTCCTAAAGCGCAGGTCGCAGGTTCGAGTCCTGCCGGGCGCGTTATTCCCCGTCCGCTCCTCGCGACGGGGACCCAGGACAGGAAGGGAAGAAGACTCCGCCCGCCGCGGCGGGTGAACCCCGATGCGTGGAGGCCTGGGAAAGGGAACAGGGCGGGCAGCAGTCGCGGTGCAGGGGCCAGGAAGGAGAACGAGCAGCGATTGCCGGGAAGTCTCTCGCGACCTCCGGCCGCGGAGACCTGGAGGAGAGCGGAGGTGAGCAGCAGTGGTGGTGCAGGGGCCGGGAAGGAGGAGAGCGAAGAGCCCCTGCGAAGAACGCTGCTTGTGATGGATCAATGGCCGCAGAATGGCGCTCCATTCGCCTTGGTGCGGAAGGTGGCCACGCTTGTGCCGAAGAAGGAGTGGGGAGACGCCCAGCGGCCCCTATTTCGCGATCCGGCACTTACACTTCCTCGGACATGCACCGGGCCGACACGGCCCGGCTCGCTTCACCCCTTGACCTCTTCACCTCACTCGTCCACCCGTCTATCTGCCCACCTCTTCACCTCTTCACTTCTTTACCATGTACCGGGCCGACACGGCCCGGCTCGCTTCGCTTCGTCATCTCTTGACATCTTCACACTTTCACGTCCTCATATTCTCACATCCTCACCATGCCTCCCTCAGCCCCAACTTCTCATTCGCCTCCGCCTGCGACGGACATTCTGCGCGATCTGCCGCCGGAGTGGCTGGTGGTGGCGGGCGCCTTGTTACTGGCGGGGTTGATCCTCTGGGTGTTCGGGCGGCGGCTCTTGAAGTCGGCGTTCGTGCTGGCGGGATCGTGCCTGGGCGCTGGGATCGGCTTCGCGCTGGCGGTGGCGCTCAAGGTGCCCGCGCCGGAGTGGATGATCGCCGTTGGTGGCGCGGTGGTGCTGGGACTCTTCGCGTGGCTGGCGTATCGCCCGGCGATGGGCGTGTGCATGGCGATCCTGCTTGGGCTGGCATCGCCCGCTGCCGTCATCGGGTGGGCGGAATATCGGGGGCATCATGTTGTCACTGAGCCACCAGCCACGAGCGATCAGCCATCAGGCGCGGATGCAGAGGGAGCCGCGAGCGAGCGCCGCGACCTTGTCGTCGAGATGCGCGAGCTTCTGCGCAGGATGCGCGAGAGCAGAGACCTTTCCAACGAGACGCGCGACCTGTTGCGCGAGCAGTGGCAGGCGCGGGGCGAGGAACTGGGGCTCGATGTCCGGGAGGCCGGCGAGGAGGATGAGGAGGTTGCGATGTCGATCCCGCCGTGGCGGGAGCAGTTCGAGCTCTTGGTCGAGTCAATCCGCACCGAGGCGAGCGCCCGCTGGCAGGCGGCCAACCCGGGAGTGCGGCGGAGCGTGGTGTTATCCGCCTCCAGCGGGGCGATCCTCGGCCTGCTTATTGGACTGTCGCTGCCGGGTATCGCAGCATCGATTTTGACGGCGTGGGTGGGGTCGGGTGTGGCTCTCTTCAGCGCCTGGTCGGTCGCCACGTCGCTGCAGGGCGAATCGCCGGGATGGATGCCTTCGAGCCCCGGCGTCTGGTTCATCGTGTGGGCGGCCATGAGCGTGGCGGGGATTGTCCTTCAATGGACAATTCGCAGCAAGCCGGCCGATAAAGCGGACTGAGCGACAGAGTGGCAGGACACCTGAGCCGCCGCCGGCGTCGAACGCCTCCGGGGAACCTGTAGCTCCGCGGTTTCGACGCTCTGACGCTCTGACTGGAGTGCCGCCATGCTCTCAATCGGTGCATCGATGTTGTCGTCAACCGCTGCTGCTCCTTCTGCGGGAATGAGCGAGGGGCTCAGTCGGCTCACCGCCGCCTTCAACAGCATCATTCAGCGGCTGGATATTCTGAATCATCCCGATGAGCTGCTCGCGCTGCTGTCGGGTGTTCACGTGGTGGTGGCGGGCGTGCTGTTCGTCGTCGGGATCCTGTGCGTGCTGAACGGCTATCGCTGGCACCGCTGGGTGGTTGTCGTGTGCGCGTTTCTCAGCGGCTTCGGGCTCGGCTGGGTGATGAGCAAGCACATGCAGCAGCCGTACATCGTGGCGGGCGCGCTGGCGCTCATGTCGGCGGTGATCGCCAATCCCCTGCTGCGTTTCGCGGTGGCGATCTTTGGCGGGCTCACGGGCGCGTTCATCGGGGCCAACCTGTGGACGGGGCTGGGATACCCGGATGAGAATCACTGGGCGGGCGCGCTGATGGGGCTGATCCTGGTCGGCATGGCGTCGTTCCTCATGTTCCGGCACGTGGTGATGCTGTTCACATCGATCGGCGGCGGCGCGATGGCGGTGTGCGGGGGCATTTCGCTCTTGCTCTATGTGCCTTCGTGGCGCGAAGGGTTGACGCAGGCGCTCAGCAACAACCAGATCGTGATCCCCCTGCTGGTGGCGGTGGCCGCGGTGATCGGCTTCACGTTCCAGCACGGGCAATCGGCGCCCGCGCCGGCACAGGGGCCGGCGCCGGGGCACGCATAGCGGGAGTCGCCATCAACCCCGCGCAGGCGGGCACCACCACGGCCTTGGCGATCCCGTTCCGCACCGGCCGAATTCAATGCGGGAATGATCTCGTTGCGTTACCATCAGTAAGGGCGGCTATCAGAATGGGATGGGGGGAGCGCGGACGTTCCGTCCGCGGCGGGCCTCGTGCGGACAGGATGTCCGCACTCCCCATTCTGTTCGGCGCTCTAAGGGAGGTGACGCGATGACTGCCCCGCGATGTTTCTTTTCTGCCCTGCTCATTCTGATCTTTGCCTGCGCCCCGTGCGCGGCAGTCGCACAGGATCGGCCGCTCGATGAGGAGCTGCGCGATCGCGTCATGCGGATTCTCAGCGAAGTGCCGCTCATCGACGGGCACAACGACACGCCATGGCAGTATCGAACCCGCGTCCGCAATCATGTCGATCAAATCGATTTCAACGATACGGCATCGCTCGATCCACCCATGCGGACCGATCTCGCCCGGCTGCGCGCGGGCGGGGTCGGCGGGCAATTCTGGTCCGTGTTCATTCCCGTGGGGATTCGAGGCGGCGCGCCGGGCGATGTGAAGACCGTGCTGGAGCAGATCGATCTCGTCAAGCGCCTGGCGGCGAAGTACCCGGATGATCTGGAAGTCGCGCTCAACGCCGACGATGTCGTGCGCATTCACGGACAAGGCAAGGTCGCCTCCATGATGGGAATGGAGGGCGGCCATTCGATCGAGAACTCGCTCCCGGCCTTGCGCGCCCTCTACGAAGCAGGAGCGCGCTACATGACACTGACGCACGGCAAGAACACGCTGTGGGCCGATTCCGCAACCGACGAGCCGATGCACGACGGGTTGACCGAGTTCGGCCGCGAAGTCGTCCGCGAGATGAACCGGCTGGGGATGCTGGTGGATCTCTCGCACGTTTCTCCCGAGACGATGCATGATGCACTTGATGCCGCGGAAGCGCCCGTGCTCTTCTCGCATTCTTCCGCACGGGCGGTCTGCGACCATGTGCGCAACGTGCCGGATGATGTACTCCGGCGCCTGCCCGACAACGGCGGCGTCGTCATGGTGTGCTTCCTTGTGTATTACGTATCCGAGGAGGCGCGGTTATGGGATCTCGCGCAGCGGGAGGAGGAGGTACGGCTGCGTGCGCTTTACACCGATCCGGATGACGATCACCTTGTGCGCGAAGGACTCGAGGAGTGGAAGGCCGCCAATCCGATGATCAACGCCACACTTTCGCACGTCGCGGACCACATCGACCACATCCGTGCTGTGGCCGGGATCGATCACATCGGAGTCGGATCCGATTTCGACGGAATGCCTCCCGGGCCGGACGGCCTCGAGGACGTTTCGTGCTATCCCGCGCTCTTTGTCGAGCTTCTCAAGCGTGGCTACAGCAATGACGACATCGCGAAGATCGCCGGGCTGAACGTGCTTCGCGTGATGCGCGAATGCGAACAGGCGGCGGCCCGGCTGCGCGCCCAGCGTCCGCCATCGGATGCCCTGCTGGAAGAGCTCGATCGACCTGGTCGGCCGTGACCCCGAAGGACAGGAGCCATGGCACCGCCTCGCCTCAGCCTCCGACTCATTCCGCTCAATGGCCCGGCCCGGGATCCGATTGCTCTCAACCCCGAGGATCAACCCGCGATGCTGGGCCGCTCGAGCCGCTGTCGCATATCGCTGCGATTCGCCTCGGGTGAATGCGAAGATCTTCTGCTGTCGCGCGAGCACGCGATCCTGGAGCACCGTGGTGGCCGATGGTTCGTCCGGGACATTAGCCGGCACGGAACATTCGTCAATGGTGTGAGGATTCCGGCGGACACTCCGACGGTCCTTGTGTCAAGTGATCAACTCCGCGTGGGAACGCGGAGCTTTGAAGTCGATTTCAATGGCTCGCGCATGACAACCGCCGGATCGTCAATCGCCACGGTCGATCGCTCGGCCGATGCTTCGCGTCTGCGGCGCGTGCGGGCAGAGCACTTCGGCAACCTTGCGCAACACCGGCTCAACCTGCTGCTCGATTGCGCTGAGCGCACGCCGCAACTGACCGACGACGATCAGGTGCACGCCCTCATCCTGAAGTCGGCGATCGAAGGAAGCGGATTCGCGAGGGCGGCCCTGCTTCGCACCGATCCACTGGCGCAGCAGGTCACGGTGCTTGCGGAAGTGCGATGCGGGCCCGAGCCTGCGCTCAGCCGATCGCTTCTGCGGGCCGCCCTCGAGGGCGATGTTGCGGTGCTCTCTCCACAGACCCTAGCAGCCCAGGGGGCGAGCATCGCCGAGCTTGGCATCCAGCAGGCGCTCTGCGCTCCGGTGATGATCGATGGAGTCATCGATGCGCTGCTCTACCTCGATTCCCGTAGTGGCGAGCGCCCGGCCGAACCGGATGCGGCTGCGTTTTGCCACGGTCTCTGCCGGATCGCGGGGCTGGCACGGGGAAACCTGCAGCGGCAGAAGCTGCGGCAGCAACAGCAGTTGCTCGAGCAGGAGCTGCACTCGGCGCAGAATATTCAGACTCATCTGCTTCCGCCTCCGGGTGGGATCGTGAATGGTTTTCGATACGCCATGCGACTGCAGCCCGGCCGCCAGGTCGCCGGCGACCTTTTCGACGTCATTCCCGTTTCCGATGCGAAAGTCGCGGTCTGCCTGGGGGATGTCAGCGGCGGCGGCGCCGGTCCTGGGCTGCTGATGGCGGTGACGCTCGCGCATCTTCGAGCTGCGCTGGGCGCCGGAGAGAACCTGGAATCGTCGGTCACACACCTCAACCGTTATCTCTGCCAACATTCGCCTGACAATGTCTTCGTCTCCCTCTGGATCGCCATGCTTGAGGGCAAGAACTTTCGCTGTCGTTATATCGACGCCGGTCATGGCCACTGGCTGCACAGGCGGGATGGCGACATTCAACCGGCGGCCCGAGAGACAGCGCGAATGCCCCTCGGAATCGATGAGACCATGAAGTATGAATCTGTTGACATTTCCCTACAACCGCTCGATCGAGTCATCATGTACAGCGATGGCGTCAGCGAATGCCATCGCCGCAATGATGGCGAGCTGGAGTTCTTCGGCCGGCCGCGGGTCGAGGATGCCATCCGAAGCTCGTCTTCCCCCGCAGAGGACGTGAATCGAATCTTTCAGGCGGTCATGGGCTTCTGCGGCGAAGGCGGGCTGGCCGATGACACCACTGTCGCCTCGATCGACGTAGCCCCATGAAGCGCGACTGCGGCGAGACTGTGGTACGATGGTGGCATGATCACCGTGGGCATGAACTATCACGTCCTTCCCGGGAAGGACGACCTGTTTGTCTCCGTGTTTGCCAAGGTGCTTCAGGTGGTGGACGAGATGCCTGGCCACGCGCGCACGCGCCTCCTACGCGACGTGTTCAGCGAACACGAATATGTGGTGCTGTCGGAATGGTCGGATGAAGCGTCTTTTCGCGCATTCATCGGCTCGGAGCGCTTTCGCAACATTGTTGACTGGGGCCGTGAAAACGTGCTGGCCGGGCGGCCCACCCATCACGTCTACGGCGCACAGGCCGATCTTGCCCGGCCGGATTGAAACGGCCACGACCTTTCAGACCTCGACCGCAGGATTTCAGAGATGGAGAACACCACCAGCCCGTACTTCTCGGTTGTCCCGGACCTCGGCATCGATGTGGTGCGGTTTTCTCGGCCCGATGTTGTGGACAGCGTCTATATCGAACGACTCGGAATCGACCTGCTGCGATATGTTTCCGCACTGAACCACCCGAACATCGTGCTGGATATGGAAAACGTAAGGCAGCTTTCCTCGGCGGCGCTCGGCGTTCTCGTCGCTCTCAACAACACGGTCAACATGCGCGAGGGCCGCTTGTGCATCGCCAGCCTCGATCCCAAACTGCGTGAAGTCTTCAAGCTGACCAAGCTCAGCAAGGTCTTTGCGATCTGCGATGATCTGCCTTCCGCGAAACGCCATGTCGCAGGGCGCCGATAGCACCGAATGTGCCGGGCCAGGAGATTGGACTCGTCTGCTTACGGGACATCAAGGATCAGCCGCTATTTGTCCGAATCGCACGGCACCAGTCAAAAACCCCTGCCGGCGGCAGGGGTTGTCAATGCAAGCGAGGCGGACGGGACTCGAACCCGCAACCACCGGATCGACAGTCCGGGACTCTAACCAATTGAGCTACCGCCTCAGTCGCGCGCGGGCAGTCCATCCGCGGCGTGACGGGGAAATCTAGCCCCCCGCCCCGGCATGTCAAGCCCGCGGCAAGGTGGCACGGACTCTCAGTCCGTGCGGAGCATTCAACGGAACGAGAGATCGTTCCATTGGTGGCTCATCGATGACCCGCCAGTCCGCCTTTCCACTGATGGCCGTTCATTTCGCGTCGATCCAGCGGTCGGAGACTGCCGAGCCGACCTTGAGCGGCACGACGAGCTTCATGGCATCCTGCATCTGCCCCACCACCAGCGCCCGCACCGGCTCCGCCTCGTCCTCCGGCGCTTCCAGAACGAGCTCATCGTGAATCTGGAGCAGCATTCGGGCGCGCGGATGCGACCGCGGCAACACGCGAAAGCTGTCGATCATCGCCAGCTTGATGAGATCGGCGGCGCTACCCTGCACGACGGTGTTGATCGCCACGCGCTCCGCCAGCGAGCGCTGTTGAGGATTGTTGGAATGAATGTCGGGAACAGCGCGGCGGCGGCCGAGCATCGTTTCCACGTACCCGAATCGCTCCGCCTGACCGATACAGGCATCGAGGAATTCGTTGATCTTTGCAAAGCGATGCTTGTAGTCGGAGATGATCTTCGCGGCCTCCTTCTCCGTGACGTGTCCGCCCAGGCGCCGCGAAAGACCGAACGGCGTGATGCCATAGACAATGCCGAAGTTGATCATCTTGGCGCTGTTGCGCTGTGACGGGGAGACATCCTCGGGTTTCACCCCGTACACCTCGGCTGCAACCGCCGTATGGATGTCGGCATCGCGATGAAATGCATCGATCAGGGCGGGGTCCTTCGACAGGTGCGCCAGGATGCGCAGTTCAATCTGCGAATAGTCGGCGGTGATGAGGAGGTTGCCCGGTTCGGCCACGAATGCGCGGCGGACCTCGCGCCCGACATCGGTGCGGATGGGAATGTTCTGCAGATTGGGGTCGGAAGAGCTCAGGCGACCCGTCGCCGCGACCGTCTGGTTGAATGAGGCGTGCACACGGCCGGTCTTGGGGTTGATCGCTTCCTTGAGCGCGACGAGATACGTGTTCACCAGTTTCGTCAGTTGGCGATACTCGACGATGAGGCGCGGCACTGGCGATGGAATGGCGGGGTCGGCGGCAAGCCTCTCAAGCACCTCCACATCGGTCGATGGCCCGGTCTTGCCGCGCCGCAGCGGCCGGATACCGAGGCCAGGCGGATCATGCGCCGGCTTGTTGAAGAGCGCCGCCGCGAGCTGCTTGGGAGAATCGGGATTGAAAGGATGTGGCGAAAGATCGTTGATCTCGCGGCGCAATTCCTTGATGCGCTCCTGTAAACGCGCCTGCTGGTGATCGAGCTCCGCCGCATCCACCTTGATGCCGTTGAACTCAAGCTCTGCGAGCACCTCGATCAGCGGCATCTCCACCTTTTCGAAGAGACCCATCAACCCCATAGCGCGAAGCTGGGGCTCGAAGCAGTCACGCAGACGCAGTGTGATATCCGCATCCTCCGCGGCGTATTTGGCGGCCAGATCGAGCGGCACTTCGTCGAAGCACTTCTGACGCTTGCCGCTGCCGATGAGATCGGTAATGGGAATACACGTGTGATGCAGAAAGGCCAGGGCCAGTGCATCCATCTTGTGGCTGGAGCGCGAGGCGTCAATCACGTAGCTCGCGATCATCGTGTCGAACTCGATGCCGCCCAGGCGCACGCCGTGCGAACGCAGGATATTCATGTCGAACTTGAGGTTGTGGCCGATCTTGCGGATGGCGGGGTCTTCCAGCACCGGCCGGAGAATCTCCAGCGCTTCTGTGGTGGTCAGGTGCTCATCCCGGCTGGGCGAATCAGTGGGGATGTACACGCCCGTCTTCCGGGCGATTGAAATCGAAATGCCGCAGAGCTTCGAAGAGATTGGCGATAGTCCGCCGGTTTCCGTGTCGATGGCGCAAAACCCCGCAGCACGGATTTCCTGGGCCAGCGCTTGTAGCTCTTCGCGCGTGGGGATCATCGAATACTCGCCCGGATCGCTCGGCCCCGCAGGCGCGTGTGTGGGGGCTTCGAAGAGCGATTCGGAAAACGGTGATGCTTCTGCGACTTGCGAAGTCTGACCTCTCCTCTCCGGCTTCTGAATCGCCCCAGCAACTTCCTGCTGAGAGCCGAAAGCGGCAAGCCGAGAGCCCTCCCCAACCGCCAGCGCCGCAATATCCTCCTGCTGCCGGTTGAATCCCAGCTCGCGAAACAATCCCTTCATCCGCTCGACATCGATCTGACTTGGCTCGAACCGTGCCCGCTCCAGCGCGAACTCCACATCGCAATCTTCCTTCAGGGACACCAGCCGCCGGCTGAGTTGCACCAGCTCGCGTGCCGCCTCCAGGTTCTCGCGCTTCTTGCCCTTGATCTCTGCCAGATGCGCATAGAGATTGTCGATGGAGCCGTACTGGGCGATGAGTTGCGCCGCCGTCTTGGGCCCGATTCCGGGCACACCCGGCACATTGTCGATGTTGTCGCCCATCAGGGCCAGCACATCGCGCACCTGGTCCGGCCGGATGCTGACGCCCTCGCACTTGAACACGGCATCGACCGTGACCACCTCATCCTTGTAAATGTCGAAGAGCTGCACCTGATCGTCGATGAGCTGGGTGAGGTCCTTGTCGCGCGAGATGATGCGGATTCGGAAATCGCCGCCCTGGTTCTCCGCGCACAATCGCTTCACCAGCGTTGCAATGGCGTCATCCGCCTCGACGCCGGGCAGGCCGATGACCGGGATCCTCAGGGCTTCCAGCATCTGCAGGGATCGCTCGACCTGCGGATGGAAGTCGTCCGGCGTCTCCTTGCGATTGGCCTTGTACGGCTCATAGAGCCCGGAGCGAAATGTCTCGCGATCCCCCGCCGCGTCGATGACGACCGCGAGGTACTCGGGCTTGTACTGCCGCATGAGCTTGAGCAGCATCGCCATGAAGCCGTAGGTGAGGTTGGTCGGCTCCTTGGTGACGGGGCTGGACATCGTGCCGGGACGGATGGCGTGGTACGCGCGAAAAAAGTGCGCGTGGCCGTCGATGAGGTAGAGAGTCTTCGGTTCCTCGCCAACCCTGCCCAGAGCTCCAGGATCTGAACCCGTCGCGGCCTGCTGCGGCATAGTCGCGATTCTAGGCGGTTTCCAACTCACCGGGCACCCTCACTGCATTCCGAATCACTGCGTTCAATGACGTGACGGCAATAGGGCAGCTTCCCTGTATGCACCGCTTCAGCTCGCGGCATCAGATTGGACAGTAACTTGTTCAAAGGAGCCCGCGCATGAACGCAACGGAACACTACTCCACTTCGCCAAAGAGCATGGGCGCCATGAAGCGTGAACTACCCGATGTCGCCAATGTCTTTCATGCATTTCACCAGCCCCTGATGGCCGACGGCGCGATCTCCGGACAGCAGAAGGAGCTCATTGCGATCGGCATTTCGATCGCCATCCGCTGCGAATCGTGCATCTACGCTCATGTCCAACGGGCCCGCAAGATTGGCGCCAGCCGTGAGGAGATTCTGGATGCGGCCCGCGTCGCGGTCATGATGCAAGGTGGTCCCGGGTATGCGTATCTGCCAAAGGTGATCGATGCGCTCGATGCACTGCAGGCAACCGAGACTCGCACGCGGGAATCCGTGTCACGGTAACAGCCCCCGTGCGGCGAGCACAATCACTTCTCCGGTATTCGCTCCACAACATCTCCCTTCTCATCCAGGAACTCGATGCACGCGATGTTGTCCGCGTTCACCGACATCCTGATCCGGTCGCGGCCGAGGGTGTCCCGGAGCCGGACCATTGCATTGCCTGCATCAGAGCCGACGAAGACACGCTGCGCGCCAAGTTCGCCGCGGGCTTGGGCCTCGCGCAGCTCGTTCTGAATCCGGGCCCGGTCCTCTTCCGTGCCCTCGCTCATCAGGCGGCGCATCTCGAGGATCTCGTGAATGCTGGGGTTCGTCGGCCGATCGACGACATACAGCCCGCTGCGGCGACTCCTGCCGTCATCCGCATACGAGAGAAACACGACCTGGTCGTTCTGATACTGATCGAAGGAGAAGTGCGCGCCGGCCTGATAATCGGTCCCCCCTTCCGCGCCGCCTTCGCGCTCGAATGACGAATAGGTGAGTCCGCCGGATTCATCGCCTTTGTGGTTGAAGAAGAGCATTCCCGGCCCGCGCGAGCCCTGGCGCCCCGTGTCGTGCTCGACGCCACCCACGATCACATCCGGCAGACGGGGCTTATTGGCGATCACCAGCGCCAGCGTCCCATCCGGCTCCACAATGTTGATGCGCTCGACATCGATCTCGGTGAAGCGCTGCTTCGTATTCTGATCATCGGGCGATTGAAACGCCGCCAGCCCGGCCGCGATCGCAAGTCCAGCCAGGCACGCGCTGGCGATTCGGACGCGCGTGATGCGACCCTCCAGTGCTGCGATGCGCTGCTCCAGTGCATGAATCGGATCGGTCATGTCTCACCTCCGCGAAAGTTGATCCGCAATAGCTCAATCGTTCACCCATAATTCGTTCGCATCTTCCGGCGCATGTTGCCGGATGTGCTCCGCCATGTCTCGCACCATCTGGGCCCACGTCGTGGCGTGCCAGAAATGTCCCTTGCGCGGCCGGCCGTAAGTGAACTTCGCAACCGATCCAGCATTGATGCCCTCACTCTCCTCGACCGCGTGGAGGAACTTTTCGAACTCGTACACCGCAAGGTTCAAATAGAAATCATCCATGTCGCCGCAGAAGAAAAACAACTTGCCGTTCACCTTGTGACCGATCTCATCCCAGTTGCGCTTCGCGTATTCGCGCAGGTCGAAGCCGTTCTCGCGCATCGAGATCGCAACTTCGCGATCGATCTCGCCGGTATTCTTGTCCCAGAGCGGGCGCGGGTAGCCATCCTCGCCCGCCGGCCCATAGACCGCCTCCCACGCCATGAGTTGATAACCGGATCGGCCGTGTGATCCCAGCACCGCCTCGAATCGGCTGAGGTCGCGCATGGTCCACAGCACCTGGCCGTCCACGGTGCGCCGCATCGGCCGTTCTGTTTCGGTGAACGGGCCGGTGCGTACCACGAAGGCGTTGTCATCCTCATAGATGTTGACGAGGCCGTAGCGCGTGAAGTCGATCGGATCGGGCTGCAGCACCCACGCGCCGCCGAAGTAGTCGGGATATTTCAGTTGCAGCGCCAGCGCCTGCCAGCCGCCGGTCGAAGCCCCTTCGACGATTCGAGCATAGGGCTTGGGAATCATGCGGAAATGCTCCTCCAGCCACGGGATGACCTCCTCGATCATCGCATCGCCGTACGGACCGTTGTTGCCGGAGTTGACGGAATATGAATCGGGAAAGAACGGAGTCTGCTGTTGAAACGAGATGGCAATCACGCGCGGGAAGTCATCCGATATCCACGACTGGTGAAACGCGTACCCGGTCTCCAGCCCTGTGACCGGATCGATTCCTTCGCGCCCGCGCATGCCGGCGGGATCGGTGTTGAACGAAAACGGCACGTTGTGACCGAAGGTGAAGATCGTCGGATAGTGAACATCCGGATTCTCCGCATAACCGCGCGGGAGCAGCACCGTGGCGTTGATGAAGACGGGGTGACCCCAGAACTCGGTCAGCTTCGCGCTCTGGATTTGCACCCGCTTCACCCACTCCGTGTCGTGAGGCGATTCAACGGGCGAAATGATCTGGTCCACCACGATGCGGATGGTGCCGCCCTGACCGATGTGAACTGGAGTCACACCGCTGAAAAGGTTTCCCGGCGCGGTATTGAATGTCGAGATTGTGCCGTCGTTCATGTGGACCCACAGCCTGTGACGGTCAGCGCGGTGAACCTGCGTGTACACATGAATGACCGCCTGCGCGAAGTAGTCGCCTTCCGGAACCTCGGCCAGCGAACGCATGGGATAACCGCCGGCGGAATCATCGACGATGATCGATTCCCCTGCTTCGAGCTGATCGAGATCGACGCCGAAGATGGCTGGGCCGAGCGGATGGACGGTCAAGCGCGGCTCCGGCGTCTCGCGCGTGGCGAGGATGAGCACGAGCCGGCCGGTGATCGGGCCGGGATGTGCCGCGGCGGCGAACGAGACCTCGAATTGAGTCGTGTCCGCGCACGCGGGCCACGCCGCAAGCACGCCGATCGACGCTGCGACAAGCAGGCCCGCGCGCATGGCAAGGAACGCTCGTTCGATCACAATGCCCCGCCCTTCCCAGCGAGGTCGCGGATCGCCTGCTCATAACCCGCGCTCATCGCGATCCCCCGCCTTCCCATCGCCGTCCGCGCCACCTCGAGAAACTTGTCCGTTCGATACGACCGCTTCCCTTCATCAGTCATCCATGCGAACGCGGGCACGGTCGTGGGTGGCGGCGCGGTCGTCGCGATCATCGCGCCCGTGCCGAACACGCTGCCGGTCATCAACCGCGTTCCGATCGCGAACTTCACGTGATCTCCGATGACGGCGCCCAGGAACGTCAATCCCGTGCGCTGGCGCTCGCCGTCCGGGCGCGACTTCATCGAAACTTCGCCATAGGTGTTGAGCAGGTTTGAATTCGTCGTGCCCGCGCCGAAGTTCACCCATTCGCCCACCCAGGAATCGCCGAGGTGTCCGTCGTGCACCTTGTTCGAGAATCCCTGAAAGATCGTGCCTCCCACTTCGCCTCCGATCTTGCACGAGGGGCCGATCACGGTGTGCGCCTTGATGAGCGCGTGCTCGGCGATGGTGGAGCCCTTCCCCACATAGCACGGCCCGCACAGCACGGCGTTCGGGCGAACAGTCGCGCCCTCATCGATCACCACCGGCCCATGTTCAGCGTCGAGCACCACACCGGGATAGATCCTGGCGCTGCGGTGAATCTCGACGGGACTCGTCCCGAGGATCGCCAGCGACTGGTCCGGCACCAGAGCCTCCAGAATGCGGATCGACTTGAAATCCTGCTCCAGCACGCGATTACGATGGGTGATGACCTCCCACGGATGGTGAAGCATCGCTTCGCCGGCAGCGAGAATTCTTGTAACTGCACTCGGGAGCGCTGCGGATTCGAGAAACTCGCGCGCCAGGTCGCGGCCGCATGACGCGATGATGACATCGTCGCTTGATTCATCGACGATGGCGCTGTTCGTCGCGGGCGAAAGTTCGGCGCGAGGCGATAGCCAGCGGCCGTTCACAAGAAGAATGCTCTCATCTTCCGGCAGTGCGTTGACCCGAACCGGACTCCGCTCTGCGACCAACGCGCTCAGGTGGTCCTCCGTCCAATATCCCGCCAGGTGTTCCCGACGCGCCTGCACGATGCGCTCGGCGCTGGTGTAGATGCCGGTGCGAATCTCGAACGCAGCGCGCAGGTCGGTCATGGGCGACAGGTCGCCGCGGCCGTCGTCGAAGATGATCATGCGCGATGGATGAGGCATACCGGAGGAACCTGACGTTCGCATCGCCTGCTCGCCGTTGAAGGCCATCAGGCCATCACAGGCGGGATGCCTGCGCTACCGTGCCGGATTCTCTTACCGCCAGTTCGTGCTGCCCGCGCTCAGCGTCTGGAACGACCAAAGCTTCTGCCAGCGGAGCAGGACGTATCCTACCGGCAGAGCGGCGATGGCGGTGTAAAGCGCGGAAGCCCAGCGCCGCATCAATTCGCCCGCGGGTCTGAATTCCGCAAACTCCGGTGCGAACGAGGGAAACCACGAACGAGCCGTGTACACGGCAACCACGATGATCGAGGCCGTCGCCACGAACATTCCCGAGAACACGCACAGGGCCACAAGCTGCCGCCGCATGACCATGGCGCGAATCTGCAGAACCAGCGCTCCGCCGAAGGTGAAACCCAGCGCATGCGGACCCAGCAGGTGCGCCACCTGACCGGGCGGGTAGGAGATCGCGCTGCTCAAATCGGCAAGGCACCCCAGCAGAAAGCACGCCCACAGCGCGGCCACGCGCGCCGCCGAGAGCGCGATGAACAGCGCCAGCAAGGCCAGCAGGCTCGGGCGGATCGACGCGACTTCGACCAGTCCGGTCAGGCTCAATTCAAGCACGAGCGCCGCGAACGCGAAGATGGCAAACGTGCTCCACTTCACTGCTCGCCTCCATTCATGGCCGTCATCGTGGAAGCGCGTTCCACCTTGATTGTCACGCTGCTGAGGTTGGCCGCCGCATAGGTCGGCTGAACCACGATGTGCACGCGCAGCGGGCTCTCCTGCTTGGGCTCGACCGAGACAACGCGGCCGATGATCATGGCCCGGCCGGTCTTCGGCCAGGTGGGATCATCGAGCAGCACGAAATCACGCACCATCACGCCGGAATCGTGTTCCACTTCGCCTTCGAACGTGCCATCGCCGCGCGGCGTGAGCAGCGTGAGAACCTGGTCCGCCATGCGCCGATCATCGGCAGCGCGCTCGGGCGTGACGTACGCCTGAAGCGGGCCGATGGCCGGGCTGGTGATGGGGACCAGGAGCGACGTCAGCGCGTTCGTTTCGGCGATGCGCCCGATGAGGTGCGAGCCGTCATAAACCGCGACGGCGTTGGACTGAACCTTGGAGGACCCGACGTTGAGTTCATAGACCTCGCCCGCGCTCTGGGTGTTGCGGCCGACCACGCTCGCGATGACCGGTTCAAACAGGACATCTCCCCCTTCGATTCGGGCGCGCTCAAGCTGCTCGATGCGCTCCTGCAGCGAACGGGCCCGCAGCCGTTCCGCGTTGTAGAGCGTAAGAAAGTTATGCATCTCGGAGCGGTAGTACTCGAGGTCATGTTCTTCCTCGATCTGCACCCCCCCGCCACCGCGCAGCCAGACCCGGGCCTTGGTGGCCAGGTGGGTCAGCGGCACCGCGGGCAGACGCACCACCGCCGCGAGATCAGTGATCCAGTGCAGATGACGCGTGGGTGTGAAGAGCGACAGGGCAATTGCCCCCGCGATCGCGGCGAGAAGAAGCTGAAAAGCGCCTGGTCGTTTCATCGCCGGTTGAAGTCCGCACTGCCATCCACCCTAGAGTTCATCCAGGTCCGACTCCATCGTCGCCTTCCATTCCTCGAGGTGCTCGAGGTAGATGCTGGTGCCGCGGGCGACGCACGTCAGCGGATCGTCAGCAATCCTCACATCGAGTCCTGTAGCATTGGAGACGACCACATCGATACCACGAAGGAGCGCGCCCCCGCCTGCCAGTGTGATGCCGTTTTCAACGAGATCGGCGGCCAACTCCGGCTCGACGCGCTCAAGCGTGCGCAGCACTGCCTCGTTGATGGCCTGCACAGGCTCCTGCAACGCTTCGCGCACTTCGTCGCTGGTGACGATGGTTTTGCGAGGCAGACCCGAGATCATGTCCCGGCCGCGGACCTCGATGGTCTGAGGCTCACCCACGGGAGCGGCCGAGCCGACCTCGATTTTGATGCGCTCGGCGGTTTGTTCACCGATCGTCAGGTTGTACTGGCCCTTCATGTACTTGATAATGGCCTCATCCATGTCGTCGCCGGCGACGCGCACCGATTCGCATTGCGCGATGTCCCCCAGTGACATGACGGCCACTTCCGTGGTTCCGCCGCCGATATCGACGATCATGCTGGCGGTCGGTTCGACAATGGGGAGCCCGGCGCCGATACCCGCAGCCATGGGCTCCTCGACGAGGTACACCCGCCGCGCCCCCGCGCGCTCTGCGGAATCGAGCACAGCCCGCTTTTCAACAGCAGTGATGCCTGACGGGATGGAAATGACCACCCGGGGCCCGAACATGCGCCCCTTGCCGTTCACTTTGCGGATGAAGTAGCTCAGCATCGCCTCGGTAATCTCGAAGTCGCTGATCACGCCATCCTTGAGGGGGCGGATGGCGCTGATCGAGCCGGGCGTCTTGCCAAGCATCTCCTTCGCCGCCCAACCGACGGCGTTGCCGTTGTTCAGAACTTTGTTTGTTCCGCGCCGCACGGCCACCACCGAGGGTTCGTTCAAGACGATGCCCTCGCCTCGCACGCACACCAGAGTGTTGCACGTGCCGAGATCGATGCCCATGTCAACGCTGAACCAGCCGAGGAGGGAATCCAGAAACACTCAATGAAACTCCATCTTCAAGTGAGTCGGCGAAGGATTCTCCGAAGGGCCCGCGGAAGAAGCCGCGAGTGACGCGTACGTGCGTGCCTGCCGCCGCGGCCATCCAACAATCCATCGCTGGGCCGCGGCGCAACCTTCGAGATGTTACCTGCGGTCCACCTCCTGCACGTCGCGTGCGAGAGTCGGGTGATAACCTGTCCATTGTGGTGCACGGGACTGGAGACCCGTGCCACCGTCAACAAAAATACAGGCAGCGTCGGCCCATGTGAGCCGACGCTGCGGATTCGCGCGCGGTGATCTCGCCCGCCGGGAAGCGGCGGAACGATGACGACTCGAGTCAGTTCGAATCGACGAGAGTGAGGACGCCGCCTTGAGAGTTTCCATCCTTGGAGTGCTCAATGTTGGCCATGGCCAGAAGGGTGACGCCGACGGCGAGCACGATGGTCGCCACCAGCAGGAGTCCGGTATAGACGTCGAGGTCTCCGCCCCGCCGCCTTACTGCCGGTGTCTGAAACTGAGTCATACGAAGGGCTCCTTCAGAAAGTCCGGATCAGGGGAGGGCACTCAATCGGGAAGGGCGTAGGCCTTGGCGCCCACACTCACGCTGGCGGCCTCGCCTGAAGCTGTTTCGGCGATGCCGACAGCGCTGTTCACGTCGACTTCGATGATGCGGAGGCGACCGAGGTACGTGCCTTGGGCGTCGGCGAGAGTCATTTCCCAGCCGACCTTGACGCCATCGCGCTGGCCGGCATCGATTTCCGCAAGCGTGCGGCCCTGGTCGCTCGCCCGAACGTCGATGACGTTGGCCACGACCTTGACGTCGATGACAGGAGCCACTTCGCCAGCGCTGCCTCTCCGCGCTCGATCGCGAAGGTCCGGGTGTGTTTGCAATGCAACATCGATAAATTTGAGTTGCTCCGTGGTCACTTCGCTCAACCGCTGCACTTCTTCGCGCAGCGATCGCACGGCGGCGTTTGCGACCGCGAGTTCACGGTCCATCTCGCGAACGCGTGTCACCAGCTCCGCGTTCTCGCGGGCCGACTGCAGAGTCTGCGTGCGAAGCTCGTTGGCCTCGGAGACGAGCTGCGTCACCAGATTCTGGGCGGCCTGGTTGGTGGACACAAGCTGCTTGAGCTCCGCGCCGAGCTGTGAGAATTGCATCTGGCTTCCGGCCAGCTCGGACTCAAGCTGCGCCAGCTCGGTGTCCTTGCCGGTCAGCGTTGCTTCCTTCTGGCCAAGCTGCTCGGAAAGCCGGGCCACATCGCCCTGAAGTTTGGCGATCTCGGCCGCGTAATTGACCTGGGCGCTGGTCGAGGCGGCTTCCGCGGCGGCGCGGTCAGCATCGGCCGCGACATACCGCTGCTTGTAGGTGGTCTCGTTCTTGGCGTACACCACAACCAGCGGAACGAGCATCACCGCCAGAAGCGCAACCAGCACGATGAAAATCTTGGTCAGAACATGCACGGTGGGTATTCCTCGCGACAAGTGCTAAGGGATGTTCGCCGATGGCCCTCACGCTGCAATCGGCCGGGCGCGACTCTCCATTCCACAAATCGGTACCCGACCGCCGGATCCCGGGCCTTTGTGGTGACAATGACTCCGCCTGAATTCGCGGAATCCAACGCTCTTATGTACCTTGCCAGCCGATTCGTGTCAATACCTGAACCGGTTCCACAAGGGTGAACGGATTGGGCGGCCTCGCTCCCGGGCCGGAGAGACCGTCAATTCCTCCCCGTTTCAAGCTTGAGGATCGATCCGGCTGCCGCAACCTGGACGAGGGGGTTTTCATCCTCCAGCAGCCGTTGCAGGTGGGCATAGGCCTGCTCGCCCCCGATCTCTCCAAGGGCCAGGGCAGCCTGCTGCCGAAGCTCCGGGCGGGTGCTCCCGAAATATTCTGAAATCCACGATAATTCGACGGGTCGGCCAAGTTGAGCCAGCGCCATCGTGCAGGCCATCCGCACCTCGGCGGGCCGCCGTTCATCCCCAGCAGCGAAGATGAGCCGCTCGAGCACCCCCGCCGATCCTTCATCCCCCAGGCGTCCGAGAATCACTGCCGCCATCGCGGAAAGCTCCTGGTTCTCCGGCGGGGCCACCAGCTTGGCCCGGATCGTGTGAACCTGCTCGGTTCGACCGAGCATGAGCAGGGCTTCGGCAAGCTGCAGATCGACCGCATTGGCCCTTCCCGCACTGGAGAGCTCCAGCCCACGCCCGGCTGCCTGCTCGATCATCGGAGCAGCAGATTTGTCACCCAGCAATCCCAGCACCATGGCGGCATTGGCGCGAACTTCGGGCTGGTCGCTGCGCATCATGTCCGCCAGCGGATTGAGATCGACCTGACGCCCGCACATTCGAAGAGCGAAGATCGCTGCTGCCTTGACCGATTCCGATTCATCAAGAAGCAACGGCTCCACGAAATGCGATGAATCACAGAGCTTCAACCGGCCGATGGTCATCGCAGCCACAAAACGGACACCCCGATTGTCATCGACAAGTCCCTGCCGAGCATGCATCTCGGCCAGTTCCGGCAGCGGATGCATCGACTCGATGGAGTTGGCGCGAAGCTGCGCATAGTCGGCAACCGCGGCCTGCTCCAGAACGCCGATGGCCGACTCGGTGAGGTTGAGCATGGCGCCCAGGTTCGGATCGCCTTGAGACGGCTGCTGCACTTGCAGCATCACGTTGGGCGGTGGAGCCGATTCTGTTGTGGGGGCCACTGGCGTCGCATTCCCGCGATTGTGAATGCTGCTCCATTGCTCATCCCCCGCCTCCTGCTGCTGGCATCCCGAAAGAAAAGCAAGGAGCACCAATGTCGAGACCTGCTGCTTGTTCATGATGGTTTTCCAATTCTTCGACCGTTGAACCAGGCGAGGGCCAGCGCCGCCGCGGTGACTGCGAGACACATCCATGGAAAGACCTCGCCGATCGATGCATAGAGCGTGCGGCGAGTATCGAGCATCGTGTCCGCGATCAGCCAGCCCTCCTGTTGCATGATGCCGTCTTGAGCGTCGCGACCGGTCGCGGTTCCAATGATAAAGCCGTTGGAGTCGATGTGCACACTCAGGCCGGTATTCACCGACCGGACCATGGCCACACGGTTCTCGATGCAGCGGAATCGCGCGATCTGGACATGCTGCAGCCGGCCGCCATCGAAATCACCAAACCAGCCGTCGTTGCTCAAGTTGATGATGAGATCAGCGGCCTTTTCCCCATCGGCCCAGATGAGCCGCCGCATTACTCGCGCGACTGCATCCTCGAAGCAGATTGGCGTGGCCACGGAGATCCTTCCGGCACGAGTTCCCATCTCGATCCGCGAGACCTTCTCTCCCGGTTCGAGGTCAAACGTCATGCCCCGGGCGCCCAGGTCGAGCAGTTGCCGCTCCAGCCACTCCCATTCGGAGATGTATGGCATCGTCTCTCCGAAGGGGGTCAGAAAGAGTTTGTCGTATCTTTGATATGGCGGATCGCCCTCGACGAGATAGGCGGAGTTGTACGAGTGCTCCCACGCATAGTGCAACTCGTCGCCTTCGCGCTCCAAGCCGAGCCCGGTCTTAACGGAGTTGCCGACCAGCAGAGGCCGACCGAGCTCCTGATGCAGCGCGATCATCACGTCGAGCCAGGGTTCCGGCTGAAGGTTGTTTTCGCGCTGAAAGAGGATGTTGCCCGGTTCGAGTCCCAGTCCCGGAACCATGGTCTCGGGCCAAACGACGAGGTCGACATCGCCATCAACGCTCTCGAACGCGGTACGTGTGAGCTCGATGAACCTGCGCACATCCTCGACCTGCTCTTCGGGTGTCCAGCCGACCTTGTTGTCCTGCGGGAGATTGGTCTGGACCGCAAGGATGCGCGGACCGGGAATCAGGTGACCAGCCTGCGCCAGCCGAATTGATCCGTAGGCGATGTTTGCGCCGACAAGCAGGATTCCAATGGCGGTGCCGACCAAGGCCGGCCGCATTCGCGTTCGGCCCTCCGATACCATCCACCACTCGGCGAGGATTCCCCCAATGATGGCGGCGACAAACGAAATGAAGTACTGGCCAAACAGGTCGGCCGATTGCGCCAGGGCCGGCCACTCGATGAGCGGATGCCCGATGAGGAACCAGGGGTAGCCGTCCATCCAGAGGTCGCCGCGCACGAACTCCAGCGCCACCCAAACCACGGGAACCACGATCGAAACAGGCAACGCTGTTGTGATGCGCCTCCGATTGAGCAGCCGGAGAACCCACACCGAAAGCGCCGGATACAGGGCCATGTATGCAGCCAGCACCGGCCAGCCGACGGCGGTCACATCAATCAGCCACCTCTGCAGAACGAGCCATGTAAAAAAAAAGGGAATGGCAGAAAACCACATGACCCGGCGAGTCGTCCCGGAACCCGCAGCCGCGACCGCAAGCAAACCCGGTGAAAGCACGATCAGCGGCCACCAGCCGATCGGTGGAAACGCGGCAAGCGCGGCGGTTGCCGCAAGAACGCACAACACAGCCGTCACCGCGGGCGGATGTGGTCGAGCGGGCGCCGCAACTGCGTGACTACTTGCCTGCAAAGTCGATGATCCGGGCGATCTCATCTTTCAACTTCGCGCGGGGAACGACGCGGTCGATGAAGCCGCAATCACGAAGGAATTCGGCCCGCTGGAACCCTTCCGGCAACTCCTGGCGGATCGTCTGCTGGATCACTCGCGGTCCTGCAAAGCCGATGAGGGCCTTAGGCTCCGCGAGAATGACATCGCCAAGCATGGCGAAGCTTGCAGTCACCCCTCCAGTTGTCGGATCGGTCAGCACGGAAATGAAGAGCCCTCCCTGCTCATCGAACTGGGCAAGGGCCGCGGAAGTCTTCGCCATCTGCATGAGCGACAGTCCGGATTCCTGCATGCGGGCCCCGCCCGAGCAACTGACGATCACCATCGGGAGGTTGCGCTCCATTGCCGTCTCAACGGCACGGGTCAACTTCTCACCGACGACCGACCCCATCGAACCCATCATGAATTTAAGGTCGAGACAGGCGAGGATCAGTCGCCGGCCCTTGATGAACGCCTGGCCTGCCTGGACGGCCTCGTTCTGAGCGGTCTTCCTTCGCTCCGCCTCAAGCCGTTCTGAATAGGGCTTGAGATCCACGAAGCCAAGCGGATCGACTGATGTCATCTGGACATCGAACGGCTCGAATGAACCTGGATCGCACAACTGCTCGATCCGCTGCGATGCGGAGATCCGGAAATGGTGCTGGCACTTTTCCTGCGGGCACACCCAGAGGTTGTTTTCCACCGCCTTGCGGAAGATCATCTCCCCGCACGATTCGCACCGAATGAATACGCCCTCGGGAACCGCCTTTTTCGATGACGCCGCCAGGTCGCCCGACCCAGCCCAGGTTCTGCCGCTGCCCGCTCGCGTCATCACTTTGTCTCCGTGAAGGAACCCGGGGCCGACCCGATCGAGGAGCATAGGAATTACCCCCGGATGGCGGCAACGGCCTCTATGTAATCATCGGCATGAAACACCGCCGTGGCAGCGACAAGGACATCGCAACCGGCAGCCCGGCACATCGGGGCGGTCTTCGCGTTGACCCCTCCGTCGATCTCCAGCCGCTGATCCGGCCGAAGCAGGGGTCGAATCCGGCGCGCCTTCTCCAGGACATCCGCGATGAAGGATTGTCCCGCGAACCCCGGGTTGACACTCATGATCAGGATCAGGTCGAAGTGCTCGACATGGGGCAGAATCCGCTCGACCGGCGTGGGCGGGTTGATCGCAAGTCCGGCCGACATGCCCGATCGCCGTACGCGCCCGGCGAGCGCTGCCGGCTCAGCGGCGACCTCGACGTGGAATGTGTAGTTTCCCGCGCCGGCTTCGGCGAAGCCATCGATGAACCGTTGCGGCTCCTGAACCATCAAGTGGACATCGAGCAGCGCTTCCGGAAGCTCCTGGTGTAATGACGCGCACAAAGCCGGACCCATCGTCAAATTGGGCACGAAGTGACCGTCCATGACATCCAGGTGCAGAAGGTCAGCGCCCGCCGCCAGCACGGAGCGGCACTCCTCGCCAAGGCGGGCAAAATCGGCAGAGAGGATCGATGGCGCCACAAGGACCCTGCCGGGTGAAGGATGGAACACCAGCCGCGGCTTGACCATTCGCGCAGCATATGCAAAAACGAAAGACGCGGAGCCGCATGGCTCCGCGTCGATGGAAGATCAGGTGCTGGTTTTCCTTCCTCAGCCGCCCACACCCGCCCGCTTGGCGGTTTGGTTCTGGTACTGCTCGAGCAGTCGGCGGTACTCTTCCTTCTGCTCAGGCTCGACCATGAAGTAGGCCTTCTTCTGAACCTCGATGGCCTCTTCGGCTCGCCCGTTCTGATAGAGCGCCATGGCGTACACGCGCATCGCGTCAGGCTGATTGCTGGATTCCGCAGCCTGCTCCGCCAGATCCAGGGCCGCAGGCTTCAGCTCCTCGGGTGCCGCCTTCAGGACCGTCGAATCCGTCAGGATCAACTCCGCGAGCTGCGAAAGCGTCTCGGGATCATCCGCATAGGTGCTCGAAAACTCGGAGAGATACTCGATCGCGCCTTCCACGTCTCCCTTGTCAAGCAGGAGCACGCGGAATTTCTTGATCGCGATGTCGCTGAAGATGCGCGGGCTCTCATCGATAACCCGCGTGACATAGGTGTCGAACGCCTGCCAGTCGCGCATCTTCACCGACCAGTTGATCTGTTCGATGATCGGCTTCGCCCACTTTTCGAGCTCCGGATCGTAGCGGCCGCTGGCGACTTTCGGCAGAACCGAGTCGAGCTCCATCGGATGGCCAATGAAAGCGATCTTGCCACTGCCATCGACAACGAATGCTGCGGGAATGCCGCCCTGACCGGCGGCCTGCATCCAGTCGCGATTCGTCTGCTTGTTCTCATCAATCACCACCGTGTATTCCATCTTCTTGCCCATGCTCGTCACGAAGGGTTTGACGACATCGAGCGCCTCATCGGTCACGGCGATGATGGTGACGTTGTTCTTGTAGGCTTCCTGCAACTGCGTCAAGTGCGGAACTGCACTTCGGCAAGGCCCTCACCACGTCGCCCAGAATTCGACGATGTAGACGTGGCCCTCCTCGAACGCTTCGACCTTGTCGCCCTTCACCCACTCCGCGATCGTCAGCTTCGGGGCATCGCCGCCGACTTCGAGTTTCTTTTGCCCGTAGTACTGTGCGGATGCACTGCCCGCGAGCGCCATCGCCGCAACTGCGGAAACCAGCATGCCTGACTTCATGGACCGAACTCCTGTGAAGAAAGAACCGACCGTTGTATCCGTTGGAAACCCGCCAGGGACGAAGTCGCCCCTTCCCCCATATTCAACGCTCAATTATGCCCGTTGTTCCCCCTGGAAGCAAAAGTTGACGCGTTTGCATGGAAAAACCTCCACGGACTCAGCCCTCGTCCAGCAGGCCGACGCTCCGGAACGGCTTGCCCTCCAACATCTGCAGGCTCGCCCCCCCTCCAGTCGAAACGTGACTGAACTGGGCCGAAAGCCCCTGGCTTTCTATGGCAGCAGCCGAATCGCCCCCGCCCACCAGAGTCAGGGCCCCCTTGGCGGTCGCTTTGGCCATGGCCTCCGCCACGCCGCGAGTTCCGGCATCGAAGGGACTCACCTCGAACACACCCATCGGGCCGTTCCAGATGATCGTCTTCCCCTTGGAAATCCGGGCCGTGTAGTCGGCCAGCGTCTTTGGACCGATATCCAGTCCCATCCAACCTGCCTCGATCGAACCTGCAAAGATGCGGACGGGAGTATGGCTGGTGATCTCCCGCCCGCAGACGTGATCGGTCGGCAGGATGAGGTCGGTGTGGCTGGCGCCCGCCACGTCGAGCATCCGGCGCGCATCGTCGACCATGCCCAACTGGGCCTTGCTGGACCCGATGTCCTGCTCGAGAGCTTTGAGAAACGTATAGGCCATCGCGCCGCCCACGAGGATGGCATCAACCTTCCCCATCAGATGCTTGATCACCCCGAGCTTGTCGGAAATCTTCGCCCCACCCAATACGGCGATGAAGGGCCGCGCAGGATTGGCAATGGCATCTGCGAGATACCTGATTTCGTCGCGCAGCAAAAGTCCGGCCACGCGCGGCTTGCCCCTCATCTGCTCGGGAACCGCAACCATCGAGGCATGATCACGGTGCGCGGTGCCGAAGGCGTCGTTGCAGTAGATGTCGCCAAAGGATGCCAGCCGCACCGCAAATCGAGCGTCATTGCTTTCCTCCCCAGCGTGAAATCGAAGGTTCTCGAGGAGCACGACTTCGCCGTCCTTGAGCGAATCAACCGCGGCTTTCGACTTTTCGCTGATGCAATCCGTGTCCGGAAACAAAACCTGCCTGCCCAGCAAATCAGCGAGCCGGACGGCCGCGGGCTTCAGTGAAAAGTCAGCCTCATATCCCTTCCCTTCAGGCCGGCCGAGATGGCTCATGAGCACGAGCCGGCCGCCGCGATCAATCACGGATCGGATCGAGGGGAGCGAGGCACGAATTCGCCGGTCATCGGTGATTGTGCCCGCATCATCCAGCGGCACATTGAAGTCCACGCGCACGAGCACGCGCTTGCCCGCGACGTCCGCCTGATCGATTGTCTTCTTCGCCATCGAACCATCATCCTCTCGAAACCGCGCGGAGATTTCTCCGGGGGCGGGATGATAGCGTCAGGCGCCCCCACCCGGCGAGGTCGCAGATGATTCACCCTCAGTTGAATCGCGGTCCTGCAGGGCCTGGAGCGTGTCGAGAATGAACTGCACGCTCTGAGTGAGCGCCACCCCACCATCCTTCGCAAGGTCCGACAACATTGTGATGTGGTTGCTTCGCGGCACCTCAACCAGCCGGTGCCCGACGCCCGCCTTTGCAAGCGCATCTGTCATACTTGCCGCCTGATCTCGCATGTATCGGCCGTATGTCTCGACCATGAGAAGAAACGGCGGGTCCGAGGAATCGACGTGTGAAATCGGCGAAGCATCCTCCGCCGTGCCGGGGGGAAATGCGCCGCCGAAAGCGACTCGCCCTTCGAACATGGGCTTGAGGTCATAGACACCACTGGAGGGAATCACTCCGATGACGGCATGGGGATCGACTCCTTTCGCCTCCAGCCACCTTGCATCGACTGCAAGCAGCGCCGCGAGGTGCCCGCCTGCAGAGTGACCGCTCACGAAGATGTGCTTCGCATCAAACCCGAACTCGTCAGCCCGCTCGACCAGCCATGCTGTCGCGGCGGCGATGTCCTCAATGTGTCCCGGATGCTTCACCTCAGGACTCAGCCGGTAGCTCATGTTGGCGGCGGCAATGCCGTGCTCGGCGAGTTTGCGGCAATAGCGGCCATAGACGCCCATGGCGTCGTCCTTGTCGCCCATGATCCATCCCCCACCGTGAATCCAGATCAACAGTGGCCGGCCGTCAACCCAATTGTCTTCCTTCGGGAGATACAAGTCGAGAACCTGTTTTTCAGGATTCATCTCCCGATCAGCCGCATAGTGCACTTCGCGGTACCAGCGCACGCCCGTGCGCGGATTCACCGAGGGTGCAGGGACCTCAGCCGGCGCCGCAGTGCCTTCGCCATCAGCACCTTCAATCGCGCGAGCGGGAATCGAAAGTGTTGCGGCGATCACGGTGGCGCCTGCGGCCGCCAATACCCAGCACATGGCAGAGCGCGGGTTCATCTCGCGTAGCATATGTCGCTTGTCAGCCAATCGACTCATCATCATCATCGTCGGCCCCACTGCGGGCGGAAAAACCACTTACGCCATCGAATTGGCGCAGCGGCTGCCGGGCGGGGGCGAATGCATTTGCGCCGATTCCATGCAGGTGTACCGCGGAATGGATATCGGCACCGCGAAGCCCACTGCTCAAGAACGGACCAGGGTCCCCCACCATGTTCTCGATGTGGCTGATCCAGCGAAAAGTGACTTCACAGTGGATCGTTGGCTTCGACTGGCCGAGGCCGCCATTGCGGACATCCGCTCGCGCGACCGCTGGCCCATTGTCGTGGGCGGCACCAATCTCTACGTCAAGGCACTCCTTGAGGGCCTGTTCGAGGGACTTCCGCCGGATGACTCTCTCCGCGTCCAACTCGACGAACAAACAACTGAATCGTTGCGCGCTCAGTTGGAACAGATCGATCCCGCCGCAGCCTCCCGGATTCACCGCAATGATCGCCGCCGGACGATCCGGGCCCTCGAGGTGTTTCACCAGACAGGCCGGCCCATTTCCGATCACCAGCAGCAGTGGAACAGGCAGCGAATGAGAGCCGATGCGATCATCATTGGGTTGGAGTATCCGATTCCCCTGATCAATCGTCGGATCAACGCGCGCGTTAAGTCAATGATGGAGCAGGGCTTGCTGAAGGAAGTCACGCGGCTTCAGGAGTCGGGCCGGCTTGGCCCGCAGGCACGCGAAGCGCTGGGATACAAGCAGCTTCTGGAGCATTTGAAGGGTGGTATCTCGCTTGAAGAGGCAGTAGAGGAAATCAAGATCCGCACGCGCCGCTTTGCGAAGCAGCAGCGAACATGGCTGCGCCAATTCCGCCTCTTGCCGCAATCGGTCTGGTTCGCCATGAACGCGGAAGACTCGCCGCTCCCGGTCGAATCTGCGCTCGAATGGATCACGCGCGCGACAGTGTGCGACGATGGCGCCACCGCACGGATTTCACCGCAACGAACCGAACAGTTTCCCACCTCCGCTTGACAGCACCTGCTCCTGCGGTTCAATAGCCCGCCCGTTCATCGCCCGGCGGTTCGGTGACCGATCTGGAACCACATGGCCAAAAAGAAGACGAAGACAACACCCAGGCGGCACGATCGTTCCGCAAGCCCGCGCCGGCAGTCCAGCGGCGGAAGGCAGCTTGTCATCGTCGAATCTCCAGCGAAGGCTAAGACCATCAAGCGGTATCTTGGTCCCGAGTACGACGTCAAGGCCAGCGTCGGTCACATTCGCGATCTGCCCTCGAAGAATCCCAAGGGCGTCAAGGACCCGGTGCCGGGCGTTGACCTCGAGCACGAATTCCAGCCGACCTATGAGATCCTCCCTGGCAAGAAAAAGACTGTCGCAGAATTGAAAAAAGCAGCCAAGGGCGCCGCGGATATCTGGTTCGCCACCGACCTTGACCGCGAAGGAGAGGCCATTGCATGGCACCTTGCCCAGTTGCTGGAGGTGGAGCCCGCTCACGCCAAACGGGTCATCTTCAACGCCGTCACCAAGGCGGAAATCCAGCGCGCCTTCAGCCATCCGCACCCAATCGATGAATACAAGGTGAACGCGCAGCAGGCGCGGCGGATTCTTGACCGCATCGTCGGCTATCAGGTGTCGCCGCTTCTTTGGAAGAAGGTCTCGCGCGGGCTGAGCGCCGGCAGAGTGCAATCGGTGGCCGTGCGCCTGATCGTCGAGCGCGAGCGCGAGATCCGGGGATTTGTGCCAGATGAGAACTGGGAGATCGACGTTTACCTCGCGCTCGACCCCGCCCAAAGCGGTTTGCTCGGGGTCGCTTGGCCCAAGTTCGTTGCCCAGGTAGACGAAAAAGGCCGCGGTCCTACGAATAGGGACCGCAACGCATGGTTGGCGCAGCAGAAGTCGCTCCGTGCGGAATTGGTTTCCATTGGGGCGCGGAAATTCGAACCGGCTCTGCGTGCCGATGAGATCATTGGCGTCCTGACGGAACTGACAAACGAGGCGATTCGCGCCCGACTCGATCGTGCGGCAGAGCTATTCTCAACCGCCGAGGCACATGATCTTTCCGGTGAAGTAAGTGAAGCCGCCAAGGCATGCGGCTTTCGATCGGCCGTTGCCTCTGTCGATCTGAATCCCGATGGGAGAGGACCAGCGCGTTGGATGCGAAAGATCCAGGGACCTCTCGATCCCGCCGCCCGGTACACGGTTCAGTCCGTTGAGACCAAACGCACAACCAGCCGGGCCGGCGCTCCCTTCATCACGTCCACACTGCAGATGGCCGCCTCCAGCGCGCTGGGCATGGGAGCCCAGCGGGCCATGCGCGTGGCCCAGGCGCTCTACGAGGGCGTGAACATTCCCAGCGAGGGGCTGGTCGGGCTCATCACCTACATGCGCACCGACTCCACCCACATTTCTCCCGAAGCCATCGATCAGGCGCGTCGCTACATTCACAATTCCTTCGGCGATAGGTACCTGCCGGAAAAGCCCAACTATTTCGGATCGTCGCAATCGGCCCAGGAAGCCCACGAGGCGATTCGCCCCACGGATGTTGCTCGCGATCCCGCTTCGCTGGAAGGCGCGCTGTCGCCGGAGCAGGCCAAGGTGTATCGCCTGATCTGGAACCGATTCGTTGCCAGCCAGATGGCTCCTGCGGAGTGGGATTCCACCAGCGTACGCTTTGTTCGCTCTGATAAGAACACGGGGGCCGTTCTTCGCACGTCCGGCCGTGTGCTCTTTTTCGACGGCCACTACCGCGTGAGCGGCGTCCCCACCTCGGCGGATGAACAGACGCTGCCCCCCCTCCGCGAGAATCAGGTCCTCGCGCCCTTCGCGATCGAACCGGAGCAGAAATTCACCTCTCCCCCGCCACGCTACACCGAAGCATCCCTGGTGAAGGAACTGGAATCCGAGGGCATCGGCCGCCCATCCACCTACGCATCCATCATCGAAGTCATCCAGGATCGCAAGTATGTCGAGCAGGTGGATCGGCGGTTTTTCGCGACCGACCTCGGCGAGGTCGTCACCGACAAGTTGATCGAAGCGTTTCCGAGCCTCATGGACATCGGCTACACGCGCGAGATGGAGGGCGAGCTCGACAAGATCGAGGAAGCCCACACCGATTGGGTGACCATGCTCAAGCGCTTCTACGGCCCGTTCGTGAAGCAACTCGAGGAAGCGCACGAGACGATGACGCACGCCAAGGCCGAGACCCAGCCTGCGATCTACAAATGCCCGGAGTGCGGCAGCCGAACCTCATACCGTTTCGGCAAGGGCGGGCGATTCCTGTCTTGCTCCGCCTATCCCGCATGCCATTACGCGGCGCCCATCGACCGCGAAGGCCGCCCCATGCTTCCCGAGCGCGTGAACGTCGCATGCCCCGACGACGGCTCACCCATGGAGTTGCGCAACGGCCGCTTCGGCCCCTTCCTCGCCAGTGTGAACTACCCCGAGGTCAAGTGCATCATCAACCTCGATCGGCAGGGACGGATCAAATACCCCGCTCCTCCCGCATTCGTGACCGACATTCCCTGCCCCGCGTGCGGGTCGCCGCTCAATCTTCGCGAGGGCAAGCGCGGGCCGTGGTTGGGCTGCTCGCGATTTCCCCAATGCCGCGGCCGGCTGGCGTGGAACAAGGTGGATGAAGCCAAGCGCGCCGACCTCGAAAAGGCCCTGAAGGAGCACCTCAAGGACCATGTCGTCACTCAGATCCGCACGCTCGACGGCCGCGTCATCCCCAACGGCACACCCATCTCGGAACTGATGATGGAGAGCGGGATCGCGCAACTGGAGATTCATCCCGAGGCCGAGGGCGATATCGGGGTCGGCCGCGCCGCCTGACTTCATCCACAGCACCCGCAACACCTCGCGGAGCAAACCTTCGCGCGGTAGACTGCTCTTCCACCTGGAGAGCGAGGAGATGGCGAAGCGACTCAAGGCGGCGGAGCGCCGCCGGCAGCTTTTGGAGACCGCCGCCGATGTCTTTGCGCGGCGGGGATACCACGGCGCCACCACCGCGGAGCTCGCCCGCGCAGCCGGCATCACCGAGCCCATCCTCTACCGCCACTTCAAGAACAAGCTCGACCTCTTCATCACCCTCATCGAAGAAGTCGGCCAGGAAGTGCTCGCGGCGTGGCGGCGAAACCTCGATGGCGTCGATGACCCTCACCGGCGGCTCGAGATGCTCCTCTCCGGCAACCCGGCCACCAACGACCGCGGCCAGGCGGTGTATCGTGTGATCTTCCAGTCGATGACCGATGCCCACGTCGATCGCCGCGTGCGCAGCGCCCTGCGGCAGCACATCGCATCGCTCAGGAAGTTCCTCGAGGAAGAGGTCGAGTCGCTCCAGAAGGCGGGCGCAGTGCGAGCGGACGTCAAAGCCCGCGACCTCGCCACCGCCCTCATCGACATCGCCGTCGGCTACGGCATGGTGGCCCCGCTGCGAGTCTCCTCGCGCTCGCTGGCGCGAGGAAAGTCGGCGATGCAGACGCTGCTGCACGAACTGATCGCGTGCAGGTGATGGGGAGTGCGGGCGTCCCGCCCGCGAATTCAGTCCCCGCTGTGATTCCGTCCGCATTCCGGACAACGAATCTGGCTGTTCGCTGGTGGCTCTTGGCTGGTGGCCAATCGCTGCCCGCGCAGGTCATACCCACAGCGCGGGCACCGGCCGCGCTTGATGCGGATGAACCGCTTCGCACTGGCGAACCCGAAGAACACTCCAAACCAGATCGCGGCGTAGAACAGCGTGTCGATCACAAAGCCAAGCCAGAGAGGGCGAAACGGAAGCACAACACTCGCCCTCTCCAGCTGACGCGGCATCGGCTCCGTTTGAACTATGAGTGCCCCAGAGATCCCGAATGGAACCCCGGAGTTGATTGGTTGCACGGGCATCGTCACTGCGACAAGAGCGCGGCGCGGCCATCCGGCAGCCCATACCTCCTGCACGCCGAAGTCACTTCCCCCAGTAACAGCGTTGACGATGCCAAGCCACTGGGGTGGTTCGATGGCGGCATACCCACGTTTGGTCATATCACTCAAAAGCCTTTCCGCAAACTCAGGCGGAATTCGGCCAGATAACCCGGCGCGCGAGACGAAGAAGTCGCGCTCGATGGAAACCCCTCGTGCGCGGCCGTCATTTGGCAGGTGCATCGTCGTGTATTCGAAAACTCCGCCACCCCACTGCAAGGCACCACCCCACGCCACGGCGACAGTCGTGATCGCGCCCGCGGTGATGAGGATCAGGCAGATGAGGATGCGGAGCGTCCAGCGTCGCATGGAACAAGTGTACCTCAAACCATCTGGATTCCCGCCTGCGCGGGAATGACGGCCCCGCGCGGGCGGGACGCCCGCGCTCCTCGTTCCCGGGCCCCCATCGCTTCAATGGGGAATCAAGGCGCGTGCGTGAAGTTCTTCGTCCGCGCGATAGAAATCCACCGCCGCTGATCGAACAGCCGGCCCGCGGATTCGCCCGCGGTCGAGCCATCGCCCAGCACCACCGCCACCGCGCTGGTGTAGCGCATGATCGGGGCGGAGGTCGTGCTCAGCATCGTCACCGTCGCGCCATCGCCCGACCACTGCGGTGTTTGCGCCACCGTGGGCGCTGACACAAAGTGGCTGCCCGGAAGGACATCGCTCACGGAGTCGTACTGCAATCCCGCGTTGCGCTGCGCGGAGGATGCGAACACCACCATGTCGCTGCGGACCTCCGTCATCGTGCGCGCAATCACATCGCTGGCCTCGAAGCGCACAATGGGAAGGCCGTTCGTATTGATCCCCTCGTACCACCCGCCCAGATAGGTCGCGTTGTATCCCCACGCCGGCTCATTGGCGATTTCGCTGAGGTGATCGCGCGGGTCTTCATCCACCTCGCGGATGTAGCGGTCGAGGAGATAATGCGCGTGATCCATATAGGGCAGCAGCCGCCACGGATACGCCGCGGCATCGGCCGCGGGAATCGCAGTCCCGTCGTATTTCACCGTGTAGGAGAGATTCCACGCCGCCTGCACTTCGGGCGCGAGATACCCCGGCAGAATCCGGTTGTTGGAATATTCCGAGTAGAGCTGCCATGCAACTCCCACCTGCCGCAGGCTGTTGAGTTCCGCGGTCTTCTCGGCGCTCCGCCGCGCGCCCGCCAGCGCGGGCAACAATAGCGCCGCCAGCAGTGCGATGATGCCGATGACCACCAGCATCTCCACCAGCGTGAAGCCGCCGTTGATTCGAGATTTCAGGCCGCGCCCCATGACCATCTTCATCATCATCGCTTGTACGCCTTGGGATCGCGAACGCTACGCTCAGGGGGGCAGCGGGGCAGGCCGGCCGCGGGTGAAGGGCGTCGCACCCCGCAGCCGCTGCGCGATGTCCGCCACGATGCGCGGGTCGCTGGCCGAGGTCAGATGCGGCGATTGCCAACGAAGATTGGGCAGCCACCAGACATCGCCCTGGGGCGGGGCGGTGTTGCGCAGGCCGACGATTTCATCGCCTGCCCGGCCATAGGCGACAATGTCGAAGTTCTGCGAGGAGGGATCATCGTTCAGCTCCCGCAGGAAAACTGAACCGGGCCGCATGTCCTTCTGGCGCTGGTCCCATGTGGGCAGGGCCGCGAGCTTCGCGCCCTGGTGGGGTGTGCCGACCGAATAGAGCGTGTGAATGCGCAGCCGCTTGCCGACTGCAATGATCGCTTCATCACGGGCTGCGTGCCGGGCCACCAGCCCGCCCATGGAAATGCCGACGACATCGACTTCGATCGTCTCATCGGGATCCCGGCTGGGGAACGCGGCGTCGATTTCCTCGATCGTCTTGCGGCGGCAATCGTCGAACGTTGGGCATGCGAAGAACGAGATCGAGGCGACCATCTCCGGGTTGCTGACCAGGCGGCGAAGCCGCTTCGCCACCGAGAGGGCGCCGTAGCCGGGATCCTGATAGCCGGCGAGGACGATGAGCGGGCGCTGGAGAGGCATGGGCTCGCGCTTGAGCCGCGACAGCGTGGCGGAGGCTTCCTCCGATTCCAGCGGAAAGGAAGGATTCATCCCGACCGTCGTGCCGCAGCCGGCGAGGAAAAAAAACAGAATCAGCGCGGTGTGCCGCATCGATCGCATGGTACTGAAATCGGACCGGCGATGAAAGACTCTGATTGACGATTGTTGATTGACGATTGACGATTAGGAGGTCGCCGGATACCGCCTAACGTTCTGGTGAATGAACCGTCAATCTGCAATCGTCAATCGTCAATTGGTTGTTCAGGTCGAGACCGTGACCTTCTCCACCATCCCCGCGGCAATCTTCGCCTCGCCGCTCCCGAGCGCGCCGATGGGATCGGGCGGGATGATTTCCACCTTCTTCTCGCCAAGCTTCACTTCGCCGCGCGACACTCGATCCTGGAACAGCCGGCACTCATGCAGCAGGCGATCCAGGATCTCCGCCTCCGGTACGTTCGCGACCTTCTCGCCCTGCACATAGATGATGCCGCGGCGATCGCCCGCGAACACCGCCACATCCGCCCCCTCAGCCTCGCCCGGCCCGTTCACGATGCAGCCCATCACCGCGACCTTGATGGGCATGGCGATCTCTGCGGCGAGTTTCTTCCGCACCTCCTGCACCAGCGTGAAGAGATCAACCTGAATTCGCCCGCAGGTCGGGCAGGCGATGAGTTCCGCCCCGATCCGCGGCCGCAACTGGAGGCAATAAAGTATCTCGAGGCCATCTTCGACCTCAAAGATCGGATCGTTTGCGTACGAGAGACGGATGGTGTCGCCGATGCCGTTGGAAAGGAGCGTCCCCAGCGCCACCGCCGTCCGGATGGTGCCGGTCTCCTTCGGCCCGGCGTGCGTCACGCCCAAGTGCAGCGGGTAGTCGAAGCGCTTGCTGATTTCTGTGTAGATGTCGATCGTGAGCGCCGGGTCCATCGACTTCGCGCTGATGACGATGTCGTGAAAGTCCTTCGCCTCGAAGATGTCGAGATACTCTTCGAGTTTGGCGAGCATCAAAGCGATCAGGTGGCCGTGCCGGTGCTGCGCGAAGAACTTGCCGAGCTCGACCGCGCGCTTCTGCTTGTCCTTGCGCTCGACGATGGAGCCCTCGTTGACGCCGATGCGCATGGGGATGCGGGCCTGCTTGCAGGCATCGATGACCGCATTCACCTGTTCGCGGTCGGAGATGTTGCCGGGGTTGAGGCGAATCTTGTGAATGCCCGCTTCAACCGCTTCCAATGCCCGTTTGAAGTGAAAGTGGACATCGGCCACGATGGGCACGCGCGTCTGGTTGAGAATCTCCTTCATCGCTTCGGTGTCCTTGCGCTCGGGGACCGCCACGCGGACGATGTCGGCCCCCGCCGCCGCGAGCTTGTTGATCTCCGCCACGCACTTGTCGATGTCGTGCGTGTAGCCAGCGGTCATGGTCTGGACGGAGATAGGCGCATCGCCGCCGATCCGCACGATGCCGGTGCGTTCGTTGCCGACCGAAACCTGGCGGGTTTTGCGGCGATTGGTCATCGGTTGATCATTCTAGTCGGGTGTCTGTCTCTCCACGACTGCGGTTTCGCGCTGACTCCCGGTTTCCGGTAGGATCGGCACGCTGCGACCGGAGCCATCCGATGAACAACCACGAGCCGCTGTCACCGCCACCCACCATTCGCCTTTCTTTCATGATGTTTCTGCAGTACGCGATCTGGGGCGCGTGGCTGCCGATCCTCTATCCCTTTCTGCTGGGCCATCGCGCGTTCACGCTGGATGAGGTCGGCACGATTTTCGCGGCCGGCGCGGTCGGCGCGATCCTCGGCCCCTTCATCGCCGGACAGGTTGCGGACCGGTATTTCGCGACCGAGCGCTACCTCGGCATCAGCCACCTCGCGGGCGCCGTGCTGGTGTGGTACCTCGCGATCGTCGATGACTTCAACATGTTCCTGGTGCTGTCACTTCTCTATGGCCTGATCTACGCGCCGACGCTGGCGCTGACGAACTCGCTGTGCTTCCACCACCTGACCGATCGCGACAGGCAGTTCGGCCCGATCCGCCTGTGGGGAACCATCGGCTGGATCGCCGCGGGGATCGCCGTCGGACAGTGGCTGTTGCTGAAGCATTCCGGAGGAGAGACGGATGCACTCGTCAAGGCCGCCCAGGATGCCGGCCGCGCCGATGCCTTCCGACTAAGCGCGATTCTCGGCGCGATTCTCGGCATCTACTGCTTCACGTTGCCCCACACGCCGCCCGCAAGGCACGCACGAGAGGCCAACGCCACCTTCGAAGCGATCAGGGAACTGCGGCGGCAGCCGCTGGTGACGCTCTTCCTTCTCGCCATTCCCATCAGCATCATTCACCAGTTCTATTTCGTGCACACATCCGAGTTCCTCAGCATCATGCAGCGGCAGAGCGCGGAGGCGCTGTCCGCGGGCGCGTGGATCAACAAGATTCTGGGCGTGGGCGGCGGCGGGCTGATGACCATCGGCCAGATGTCCGAGATCCTGGTGCTGGCCGCGATCCCTCTCTTCGCGAAGAATATCTCGCGCAAGACCTTGCTGGGCATCGGCATCTGCGCCTACGCAGCCCGCATGGCTCTCTTCGCGTACACCGATTCGATCTGGCTGATTCTGCTGGGCGTGGCGCTGCACGGCCTCTGCTTCGGCTGCTTCATATTCGTCGCCTTCATGGTCGTGGATGAAGAAACCACGCCGGATGTCCGCGCCAGCGCGCAGAATCTCTTCAACCTGGTCATCATCGGCATCGGCATCATCGTCGGCTCGTGGTTCGCCACCAGCATTGTGGCTGACTGGGCGAAATCCGAATCAGGCGCGGTCGATTACATGCGCCTCTTCAGCGTGCCCATGTGGATCGCGCTCGGATGCCTGATTGTGTTGATCGCCCTCTATCCGGGTGGGAGAAGATCGGTTGAACCTGTCTGATTTCGTGATTTGGCGAAGTGGCGACTTGGCGATGTTGCCCCGTTCGCAATGTCAACAGGCGATCGTTGGAAACCAAATCACCAGATCACCAAATCACCACATCGCCACATCCTCTCTCACACTCTCAGCCGCTCGCTCAGATACCCGCTCACGCTGTCGATCCCAATCCGCTCCTGCGCGCCGGTGTCGCGGTCGCGCACCGTCACCGTCTGATCCTTCAACGTGTCGCCATCGATCGTGAAGCAGAAGGGGCAGCCCGCTTCATCCATGCGCGCGTAGCGTTTGCCGATGGATTGCTTGGGATCGGTCTCGATCAAGCCCATCCGGCCGAACTTCTGCTGCAATTCCTCGTGCAGCCGTTCCGCCACCTCCGGCATCCCATCCTTGTTGACCAGCGGGAAGACCGCCGCCTTGATGGGCGCCAGCCGGGGGTGAAACTTCATGATCTCCGCGCTTGGTCTTGATTCGGTGGCATGGCTCTCCGAGCCGTGACTGGTGGAACGGCTCTCCGAGCCGTGATCGGAAGCGGGTCGGAGACCCGCTCCACCTTGACCCGCTCCACCTTCCGTGCGCGTGTACGCCTCGCAGATGATCGCCAGCACACCCCGGTCGATCCCCGCCGCGGGCTCGATCACGTGCGGCAGATACCTCTCCCCCTTCTTCGATCCGTTCGGCAGCGTCTCGCCGCGCTCGGTGTCGAAGAACTCGAGTTTGACGCCGGAGTGCTTCTGATGCTGCTCGAGGTCGTAGCACCCCCGGTGCGCGATGCCCTCCAGCTCGCCGAAGTCGGGCGCGGTGAACGGAAAGCGATACTCGACATCGGAAGTGCCGGTCGAATAGTGCGAGAGTTCATCCTTCTCGTGCTCGCGCAGCCGGAGATTCTCGCCGGAAAGCCCCAGCGACCGCCACCACTCCATGCGGAAATCCCGCCAGAAGGCGTACCACTGCTGCGACTCGCTCGGATGACAGAAGAACTCCAGTTCCGCCTGCTCGAACTCGCGCGAGCGGAAGGTGTAATTCCGCGGCGTGATCTCGTTGCGGAACGATGTCCCCACGTTGCCGATGCCGAAGGGCATCTTCACGCGATTCGTGTCCACGACGTTCTTGAACTGGACGAAAATCCCCTGCGCGGTTTCGGGGCGGAGATAGACCTTGTTCTCCTCATCGAACACTGCGCCGGTGTACGAGTGGAACATGAGGTTGAACTGGCGGGGCGGCGTGAGCGTAGGGGCTTGTGTCTCAGGTGACAGACGCGGCCAATTCGGCGGCAATTGGTCGAGTCGGCGAGCGTGTCCCACGAGAAGAAACTCATCAGGAACAGTATCAAGTCCTAGGAATTTGACCTGGCGTTTCGTGAGGGACCGCTGAGCCTGGCGAGCGGCATTCTCTTCAGAATCGTCTTCGATGGCCACCAAAATCGCAGGAACACCGAGGCTTGGAATTCGTTGCGCGAGCTCTCGGCGCAATGTCTCTGCGGTGCTGTGATTTGCGCCCCCGCTTTGGTGCTGCGCAAGCATTGCCTTAAGGGCTTCATACATTTCCTTGGCTTGCTCAAGACTCCAGAAGCCCACAATCCAGACTTTGTCAACGCGATATCTCTTCTTTGACGTCGTGCAGTCCACCATCGGATCGTTGAACCCCGCCACGTGGCCGCTCGCCTCCCACACCTTCGGATGCTGGATGATGCGTGTCTCGATCGGCAGGCAGCGGATTTTCTCTCCCGAAGGCCCTCTTCTCCCCCAGCAGGGGAGTTGGATCATGTCCTGCCACCACGCCTCGCGGAGGTTGCGCTTGAGCATGGTCCCCAGCGGGCCGTAGTCCCAGAAGCCGTTGATCCCGCCGTAGATTTCCGATGCCTGGTAGATGAACCCCCGGCGTTTGCACAGGGCCATGATGGCGTCCATGGGTTTTGCTGCGGTTGCTTCACTCACATCTCGTTCCTCAACTCAAAGCCCACGGATTGCAATCCGTGGGCTTTCGACCTGCGGATGGTACATCAAGCTGCCAAATCCTTCCAACCCTCACGCGGCACTGTCGCTCTGGGCAGCGCGGATCTGCTCAGCGCTCATCCGGTTCCGCGCCAGCGTGGCGGCCAGGCGGATGGCGGCTTTCATCGAGCCGGGGTTGGCGAGGTTCTTCCCCGCGATGTCGAAGGCGGTGCCGTGATCGGGGCTGGTGCGCACGATGGGTAGGCCGGCGGTCACGTTCACCGCTTCATCCCGCGCGAGGAGTTTCACGGGGATCAGGCCCTGATCGTGGTACATGGCGACGACCAGATCGTACTTCCCCGCGACGGCGGCGTTGAAGATCGTGTCCGCGGGAAACGGGCCGCGGGCATCGATGCCGCCGTGGCGGGCGACGTTGATGGCGGGCTCGATGAGGCGGGCTTCCTCATCGCCGAACTGGCCGCCTTCGCCCGCGTGCGGGTTCAACCCGCACACCGCAATCGCGGGATTGCGAATTCCCAGTTCGCGGCAGATTTCGTTGCCGATGTCGATGGCTTCGAACACGCGGCCGATGGTGAGCACGTTGCGGACTTCCATGAGCGCGATGTGCGCGGTCGCGAGCGAGACCCGCAACTGCGGCGAGATGAAGACCATGCTCGCGCGTTTCGCGCGGGTACGGTGGGCGAGCAATTCGGTGTGGCCCGGCCAGCGGAAGCCGGCGAGGGTCCAGCCCTCCTTGCAGATGGGGCCGGTGACGAGGGCATCGATGTGGCGGACATCGGTGGGGGGGAGCATAGCATCGCTGATGGCGGCTTCGACGAAGGCCTTGGAGGCCATCCCGCCGTTGCGCGAGGGCCCGGGCTTGGCCCGCAGGAAGCCGTCGAACTCGTCGAAGTCGAAGACGACGACGTTGTCGCGAATCGCGCGCTTCGAGCGCGGGCTTTCGTGCTGCACGCGAAACCAGTACGGCTCAAATTCCGCCTGATCCGCCGCGTAGGCGAGGATCTCGTTGAGCCCGTAGATGACGAAGCGGCCCAGCGCGCGGATGGCGGGATCGGCGAGGGCCTTGACGATCACCTCGGGCCCGATCCCCGCGGGATCGCCCATGGTGATGCCGATCACCGGCTGCACTTCGCCCGCGGGATGATTCAAGCCGTTCGGCATGCGGAAATTGTAGGGCGGGCATGCCTGCCGGCCGTCGGGGCTTGAGGGGGTTGGTGGCGCAGCCGTCCCGGCTGTGATCGCCGGCTCGACCTCGATGGTCGAGGCGGCGATGGTTGGGCGCCCGCTGCGCAATCACACGCTCGATCGCGGCATTGAGCCGCGACCGAGCGTCACAGGCGGGACGCCTATGCCACTGACGCCTGCGCCACTGATTGCGCTGCTGAGATTCTCGACACCGCATCGCTCAATTCGCTGACCTGCCGCTCGAGCGCCTCGACTCGCGCAGCCAATTCCGCATCGTCGGCCGCGACTGTTTTGCGCCCGTGCGCGGAGGCAGCGGGGTCCGTCGCTGGCGCGCCTGCGCGAGTGTGATGAACCGCGTTCAACTCCGGCGAGAGCAGTTGCTGGTATCGCTCCGCGCGGCTCCCCGGCAGCGGGGCCAGGCGCCCGACCAGCGGCTCGGCGCGCTCCATCAGCGACTGCAGAATGTTCTGCACCACGTCGAGAGATTCGAGCGGGTGCATGCGCGAGGCCCGCCCCCGGAGTTCGCCCAAGGTCTGCGGCCCGCGCAGGAGGAGCTCGGTGAGTATGACGAGCTGGTTCGTATCCACTTCGAGGGTTTCGCGCGCGATGTGGCGGAACTTGGCGACGCGGCTGCCGGTGAGCTCGACCTGGCGGATGATGTTCTTCCCGCGCAGGCCGTCGAGGGCATCCTGCACGCTTTCTTCGGAGAGCGTGAGGACCGGATCGCGGTTGTTCTTCTGGTTGCAGCCGGCCACGAGGCCGTTGAGCGACATCGGATACTGCGCGGGTGTGGTCTGGGCCTTCTCGACCAGCACACCCAGCACGCGGGCCTCGTTCGCGGTCAACTGGGTCATGGGAGATCGTAGCCCGATTCGAGTTCACCACGGAGTTCACGGAGAGCACGGAGCAGTCAGGTTGATAAGCATTGACTCATCCATTTCATCCTCTCCGTGCCCTCAGTGTTCTCTGTGGTGAATAATCAAGGCATGGAACCGACGACCGATTCCATTGCGCGGGAAGCCGCGCGGCTGATCGAGATCGGCCAGGCGCCGACGGTCGGCAAGGCGATCGCGGTCGTCCTCGATCGGCTGGATGCGCGACAGCGGCGCGGCGTGCGCATTCCAAGCCACGGGCTGGTGCGGCGGCACGTGCAGGCATTCGCCATGCAGTCGATGGGCGAAGATGCCTATCGCGAAGCAGTCCGCGACATCCTGCGCATCGCGGAGGAGTTAATGACAGTGTTCGAAGGGTTCCGGCCGGTGCTGATCGGCCGGGCGGCCAAAGGCCAGGTCGATGCGGGGGCGGCCATCCGCGTGCGCATCTTCACCAAGACCGGGCTCGATGAGTTGATGAATCTGCTGGCGCACTTCGGCTACGGCGAGCCGTCGATCGAGACAGTGAATACGCGCTGGGGCCGATTGAACCGGCTCGTGTTCACTGAGGAGAGCGTGCCCATCATCATCACGCGCTGCCTGCCGGAGATGGAACGGCACGTGTCGGAGAACCTCACCACGGGCGCGAAGGTTGCGACGATGACGCTGCAGGCGCTGCGGGAGCGATTGAGCGCGAAACCGCAAGCGTGATGAATGGGCTGATCCGGGAATTTCAGAACGCGTGCCTTGGGCAAACGGAGTTTGCCCGTGCGAACTGCAAATAGATCCACCAACCACGGGCAAGCCGGGCTTGCCCATGGCACCCCGATCAATCGTCGATCGACAATCTCAGAACCCCACCGCCTGGCCATCCCGTCGCAGGTCGCTCGCGCCGAAGTACACGCCATCGTCGAGCCGGTAAATCGCCTGTCCCCCGCCGTGCTCGACGGTTTTCGCGGGCGCGATGGTGAGATCGTGGCCGAGGTTGCGAAGCTGGTCATACAAGTGAGCCGGATGTCCCGGCTCGACGATGACCTTGAGACCTGCCTCGACGCGCCAGCGTGGCGCATCGAGCGCGCTCTGCGGGTTCTGTTCATAGGTCAGCAACCGCACCGCCACCTGCGCGTGACCCTGCGGCTGCATAAGGCCGCCCATGACGCCGAAGGACATCAGGGGCGCGCCATCTTTCATCAGGAACCCGGGAATGATGGTGTGATACGGCCGCTTGCCGGGGCCGATCTGGTTCGGATGCCCTTCTTCGAGCGTGAAGCAGCAGCCGCGATTCTGAAGCGCGATGCCGGTGCCGGGAACCACGATCCCCGAGCCGAAGCCGGTGTAGTTCGACTGGATGTACGACACCATGTTGCCCGCGGCGTCCGCGGCGGTGAGATAAATGGTGCCGCCCTCGCGTGGCTGGCCGTGCTGGAAATCCTGGGCTTGTTGCGGGTCGATCAATCCCGCCCGCTCCTCCAGATAGTCGGGATCGAGCAGGTCCGCCGCCTCGACACCCATGAACTCCGGGTCGGCGATGTAGCGGTGGCCATCCGCGAAGGCAAGCTTCATAGCCTCGATCTGCAGGTGCAGCGATTCCACCGAATCGGGATCGTGGTTCTTCAAGTCGAAGTGCGCAAGGATGCCCAGCGCGATCAGGGCGACAAGCCCCTGCCCGTTCGGCGGGATTTCGTGCAAGGAGGCCCCTTCGTATTCCTGCGAAATAGGGCGCACCCAATCCGGCTGATGGATTGCGAAGTCCTCCTCATCGATGAATCCGCCGGTCTCGCGCGCGAACGAGGCGATGCGCTGCGCCAGCGGGCCGCGGTAGAACGCCTCGCCGCGCGTTTGCGAGATCAATTCGAGAGTGCGCGCATGATCTTCGCTGCGGAAGATCTCTCCGGCTCCGGGCGGAGCGCCAATCGGCGCGAATGTCTCCGCCCATTCCCTGCGCTCGCGATGGAGTTGAAAACCGCGATCCCAGTAGAAGGCTGTCTGCCGCGCGACTGGGAATCCCTCGCGAGCGTAGTGAATAGCCGGCTCGCAGAGTTTCTCGAAGGGAAGGGCGCCGAAGCGCTCCGAGAGCGCCATCCACGCGGAGACCGCGCCCGGAACCGTCACACCGCCCCAGCCGACGGTGGGGATCATCGATTGACCTGCGAAGTGATCCGCCGTGAGTGACCGCGGCGCACGGCCTGACGCGTTCAAGCCGTGCAGCCCGCCGCCGGCCCAGACCAGCGCGAAGGCGTCAGAGCCGATGCCGTTGCTGGTGGGCTCAATGACCGTAAGCGCGATGGCGGTGGCGACCGCGGCGTCGATGGCATTGCCGCCCTGCTTGAGCATCTGCAACCCCGCTTGGGCCGCGAGCGGCTGCGAGGTGGCGACCATGTTGCGCGCCAGCACCGGCTCGCGTTGGGAGGGATAAGTAAGGTCCCAGGAGAAGGGAGGCATGGGGTAAGTGTAGTGGGTCTGTAGTGGCACAGGCTGTGGCGCAGGCGTCCCGCCTGTGACGCTCGATCGAGCGTGGTTGGGCGGCCGTTGCGCATTCAAATCGTTGAGCAGGGCATCGAGCCCTGCTCAACGATCGCAGGCGGGACGCCTGCGCCACCGAATGAGAGTCATCCACCCTCCTCGCAAAAACGCGGAAGGCCCTCTTTTGGAGGGCCCTCTCGCTTGATCGGCTCGAGGATTGGGTCACCGAACTTCCCGCCGAAGCGAAAGGTCCGGCGACCTTCACCTCGGAGCCGACCGGCGGGCGTCCTTCCGGCATCGCGCAGATGCCGGCCGACCTTCCCGCGCGAGCTCGACGACCGAAGCCGACGGCTCTGGTGTGCAATGGGGGACGAGCTGCGCCCACTTCCCCATTACACGCGCCCTTGTCTGGTGATCTGTGCTTTCGCGTGAAGATCCCTTCGACTTGAGACGCTGCGGCGCACCGCCGTTGCCTGGCCCGCGCATCGCCCTCTCGTTCCGGCCGTGAGACCGATTCGAATGGACGCGGCGAACCGGCATCGCCGGCACGTCCGGACCGCGCGACTTTCGCCTCGCGATCCGCCTGCTGAAGGACTTGAGGCAATCTCATCCGTTCAGCCGGGCAATCGTGTGCTGGTCGCGTGCTTCGTGATCGTGTCTTTCGACTCGACCTCGATTCGCTCGCGCTTGACACATCGATCGAGTGTGAAAATAACGGACAATTCTCAGCGTGCAAGTGGGAATCGAAAAAGTGGATGGTTGGTGCAGAAGCGGTGACCAACTTGTCCCACGCGCCAGGGCCAAGATGACGGATTGCGGCAATCCTCCCGGATGCAACTCGCGACAACCCCGAAAGATAGGGTCTGGGGGATTCGCAGGGCGCGCACGCGGCGACGCTGCAGTTCGACCTGTCCACAGTCCATCGCCGCAACCATCGGCGCCGTGAAATCACAAGTATTTTTTCGTCAGGTCGCGCTGCTGATCCAGCCGCCGCAAAGAACTGTCTCACCTTCGTAGCAGACGACGGCCTGGCCGGGCGCCACGGCGTACTGGGGCTTGTCGAAGCGTACTTCGATTTCGTCTTCATCGGCGATGCGCACGCGCGCGGGCACGGGCTCAGCGTTGTAGCGGATCTTCGCCGTGCAGGACATCCAGGGAAGATCGAGGGATGCCGGGGGCGGGGCTTGCGGCGAGCTCAGCCGAGCGGACGCCCCGGCTCGCTGAGGAGTGTCGCTCAACCAGTTCACCTCGCGCGCGATGCACCCTTCCGCGCGCAGATCCTCGCGCTCGCCGACGATGATCGTGTTCGTCGCGGCGTCCTTATCGATCACGTACAGCGGGTATCCCTTGGGAATTCGAATTCCCTTGCGCTGGCCGATGGTGAAGTGCTGGTGGCCCTCGTGTTCGCCGATGGTGTTGCCCGCAGTGTCCACGATGGCGCCCGCGCCAACCAGCTCGGGCGTGCGCTTCTTCACGAGAGCCGCATAGTCGTTGTCGGGAACGAAGCAGATCTCCTGGGAATCGGGCTTGTCGAAGACGGGGAGGCTGAGCTCCCGCGCCAGACGACGCACTTCGCTCTTCCGCAGATGTCCAATGGGAAGGAGCATCTCGCGCAGTCGGTCGCGCGGCGCGCCGAAGAGGACGTAGGACTGGTCCTTGGAGTGATCGATTCCTCGAAGTAACCTCGGCACCGACGCCCACGGATTGCTATCCGTGGGCTTTGGGCCGTGCTCGATTCGCGCATAGTGCCCGGATGCGACAAACTGCGCATCGATCTGCCGAGCGTATTCGTGGAGCTTGCCGAACTTGAGCCAGTCGTTGCAGCGCACGCAGGGGTTGGGCGTGCGGCCGGCGTTGTACTCGCCAACGAAGTAATCGATGATGCGGCCGAAATCCTTCTTGAAGTTGACGACGTAGAACGGGATGCCGAGCTTGGCGGCGACGTGGCGCGCATCGGCAGCATCGTTGATGGAGCAGCAGCCCTGGTGGCCGATGCGGAGGGTGCGCGAATCGCCGGAACCCGGACCTTCCTCCCTTCGGCCGTCAGGGCCGGCGTCGGCGCGCTCGAGTTCATCGAACGTTTCGCCGGGCGATCCCAGGCGCATGAAGACGCCCACGACCTCGTACCCCGCGCGCAAGAGGAGCGCCGCGGCGACGGAGGAATCGACGCCGCCCGACATCGCGACGAGGACTTTGGAGTTCGAAGCCGGCATTCACAATCATAGGGCTTTGGAGTGCCTTAGACCGATGCGCGTCGTTCGCCTGCACCGCTGAAGCGGCGGGCCCGGGTGGGCACGAGAACGGGAAATCCTGACGAATGACTACGCGCGCGACTCCGCATCCCGTAGAGTGCGCGCGTGCTCATCTATGCAGGGATCGATGAGGCCGGCTACGGACCCCTTCTGGGGCCTTTGTGCGTGGCGTGCTCCACATTTGTCATGCGCGATGGCGATCCGGCGGCGGCGGACCCGCCCGATCTCTGGTCCATCCTTCGCTACGCGGTTTGTCGCGCGGGCGGAGATGGCAACGGTCGCATCGCGGTCGATGACTCCAAGAAAATCAAAGGTCCCAACGACGGCAAGCAGCATCCGCTTCGACGGTTGGAGCGGGGCGTGCTGTGCTTCGCGCATGCGGGGAAATGCCCGGAGAGTGATCAATCGCTGCTTGAGGCGCTTGGAATCGAGGTGCCGCAGCGGGGCTGGTACCGGTCCACGACTCCCCTTCCGGTGTCGCACACGATTGACGAGCTCAAGATCGCGTCGAGCCGCCTGTCCCGGCATCTCGAGCGCGGCGGTGTCGAATTCGGCGGCCTCATGTGCGAAGCGATAGACGCGGCGGAGTTCAACCAGCAGTTCCACAGAATGAAATCGAAGGCGGCGGTGAACTTCGGCGCCGCCCTGCGGCTCGTCGAGCGAGTGCGGCGACGATACAGCAACAATCATCCCCACATCGTCATCGATCGTCAGGGCGGGCGGACTCATTACCGCGAACCCCTTCAGATCGCGTGGCCCGAGGCGCGAATCGCGATCCTCTTTGAAAGCGAGGCCCTTGCGAGATACCGGCTGGATTTCGGAGGCGGCGAAACTCTCATGCTGACCTTCCTGCCCGAGGCCGAAAACGCCCATCTGCCGGTGGCGTTGGCGTCGATGACGGCGAAATATGTTCGCGAGCTGATGATGCTGCGCTTGAACCGGTTCTTCACCGCGCATCTGCCGGAGCTGAAGCCGACGGCGGGCTATTACGGCGACGGCCGGCGCTACATTCGGGAAGTCGAACAACTGCTGCCGCGACTGCGTATCGATCGGGACACCTTTGTGCGCATGTGCTGATGCTGGCGTGCCGCCTTTGACTGAACGCATCGCGCGTCTATAGTCAGGGGCGGCGGTGTGTCAGGTTTCTGTCAGCACCGCCGGAGCACACCAGCGTTCTCATCCCTCCGAACCAGCGGGATTTCCGAAAGGAGACGGCCGTGGCGGATACAGAGAAGAACGCCGGCTTGCCTCCGGAACGCCGGAAGGCCTCTCTGAGCACCCGTCATCCGGGTGTTTGAGAGGCGCCCGCCCGATCCGGCAGCAGGTCGGCCTGACCCCCGGGAGAGCATCCCGGTGCCCCGGATCGGCGGAATCGCCTGCCTCTGACTCCATTCAGGGCCGGCATCTACCGATAACCAGTCTGCGAGCGCCAGGTGATCGTTCACCAGCGATCAGGCGGCTCATGTCAACGATGTTCCGCGGTGCATCCCCACCGCCAATGACCCGACAGCACGAGAAGAGATGACAGTCATGTCCACGGATCTATCACGAGTTCGCAATATCGGCATCTGCGCCCACATCGACGCCGGCAAGACCACAGTCACCGAGCGCGTCCTCTATTACACGGGCAAGAACTACAAGATGGGCGAGGTCCACGAAGGCACCGCCACCATGGACTTCCTGCAGGAAGAACAGGAGCGCGGCATCACGATTCAATCGGCGGCGACCACGTGCCCGTGGACGCATCGCGGCATCGAATACAAGATCAACTTGATCGATACGCCCGGCCACGTGGACTTCACCATCGAAGTCGAGCGTTCCATGCGCGTGCTTGATGGCGCGGTGGCAGTGTTCGACGGCAAGGAAGGCGTGGAAGCGCAATCGGAGACGGTGTGGCGGCAGGCGAATCGCTACAACGTCCCGCGCCTTGCATTCATCAACAAGATGGACAAGCTGGGCGCCAACTTCGAGTTCTCATTCAATTCGATCCGAGAGCGCCTCGGCGCCAACCCCATCGCCGTGCAGTTGCCCATTGGACAGGCCGAGACGTTCGAGGGGATCATCGACCTCGTGCTCATGAAGGCTTACTACTTCGATCAGAGCGAACTTGGAGCCGTGATCGAGGAGCGAGAGATCCCCGCAGAGATGCGCGATATGGCTGAGCTGTGGCGGCACGAACTGGTGGAGAAGGCGGCAGAGCTGGACGATCACGTCATGGAGAAATACGTCCACGACGAGAAGTCGATCACCGAGGAGGAGATCCGGGCTGCTTTGCGCAAGGGCACGGTCGGCCTGCACTGCGTTCCGATCTTCTGCGGAGCTGCGCTGAAGAACATCGGCATCCAACGGTTACTCAACGGCGTGGTTGAATACCTGCCGAATCCCCTCGAGGTGCCGGCGATCGAAGGCACACTCCCGCGCGACAGAGAGAAGAAGATCACGCGCGCCATCACCGTCGATGCGCCTTTCTGCGGACTGGTCTTCAAGGTGGTGTCGGACATCCACGGTGACCTGACGTATGTGCGCATCTATTCCGGCACTCTGAAGCGCGGCTCTCGCGTCCTGAATGCGGGCAACGATCGCAAAGAGAACATTTCGCGGCTTTTCGAGATGCACGCCAAGGAGCGCATCCCGCTCGAAGAGGCGACGGCGGGCATGATCGTGGCGGTCATCGGGCTCAAGCACTCGATGACGGGCGACACGCTGTGCGATCTCGATCATCCGATTCTGCTTGAACGGATGGACTTCCCCGAGCCGGTCATCACCATGTCGATCGAGCCGAACACGGCGGAAGACAAGCGCCGGCTGAGCGAGGCCATGGCCACGATTCACCGTGAAGACCCATCGTTCCGCTCCCATTTCAATGACGAGACGGGCGAGACCATGATCGCGGGCATGGGCGAGCTGCACCTGGAGATCATCAAGAACAAGCTGACGCGCGATATGAAGATCGGCGTCAAGGTCGGCCGGCCGCGCGTGTCCTATCGCGAAACGATCCTCGGGCACGCCGAGAATGTGCGCGGCAAGTTCGTCAAGCAGACCGGCGGTCGCGGGCAGTTCGGCGACGTGGTGATCAATGTGTCCCCCATCACCAAGGCCGAAGCGGATGCGCAGGAGCTGGAGATGGAGAACGGCGTGGTGTTCGAGGACAACATCACGCAGGGGCGCATTCCGCGGGAATTCATCCCCTCGGTGGCGTACGGCATCCGGCAGGCCGCGATCACCGGCGTGCTGGGCGGGTATCCCATGATCAACGTGAAGGTGGAGCTGGTGGACGGCTCCTACCACGAGGTGGACTCGAGCCAGATCGCCTTCGAGCAAGCGGGCGCGCTGGCCTTCCGCGACGCATGCACCAAGGCGCGTTTGGCGCTGCTCGAGCCGATCATGAAGGTGACGATCATCACGCCAGATGACTATTTCGGATCTGTCAGCGGCGACCTGGCCTCACGGCGCGGCCAGATCGTGGACAGTGAGCTGCGGGGGAATACGCGGGTGATTTCCGCGGAAGTGCCGCTCAGCGAGATGTTCGGCTACACGACAACCCTGCGATCGATGACGCAGGGTCGCGCGACGTCGACCATGGAACCTCTCGATTACCGACCGATGCCCGAGAGTCTCACCAAGGAAGTGCTGGCGGCGGTCTAACGCAGATTGATCTCGTGTACAGCGAGAAACCGCAAGCGGGGTTCGGGAGCAGATGAGTCTTTCGAGCATCGCTTGCGGTTTCGCGCTTATGCTGTGCGCTCATGATGGGTGCGGACCACAGGGATGCTCAATGGCTTCACCGCGCCGCGCTGCTTGCCCTGCGCGGGCATGGTCATGTCGAGCCCAATCCCATGGTGGGTTGCATCATTACTGATGCGCGGGGTGAGATCGTCGCGATGGGACACCACGAGCGGTTCGGCGGGCCGCACGCGGAGATTAATGCACTTCGATCCGCGGGCGAACGCGCGCGGGGAGGGACGATGTATGTCACGCTCGAGCCCTGCGCCCACCAGGGCAAGACGCCGCCCTGCGCCGATGCGATCATTCGCGCGGGGATTGCACGGGTGGTCATGGCGCAGCACGATCCGACCTCAACGGCCGGCGGCGGCGCTCCCCGGCTTCGTCAAACAGGAATCGCCATCGAATTGAATGACTGCTCGGCGCTGGCGAATGAGGTCAGCGCCCCCTTCAGGCATCGGGCCCGGACGGGGCTGCCGTGGGTGGTCGCAAAGATCGCCCTGACCGGTGATGGACGGCTGATCACGCAGCGCGATGAGCCGCGCTGGATCACGAACGAGACCAGCCGCCGATGGGTTCATCGCGAGCGCGGGCGATGCGATGCGATCATCACCGGCATCGGAACCATTCTGGCGGATGATCCGCTTCTGACGGCGCGCGGAGTTCGCGCGCGAAGGGAGGCGCTGCGGGTGGTGGTCGATTCCGACCTGCGCCTGCCGATCGACTCGAAGATCGTACAGAGCGCGAAGACAGCTCCGCTCGTGGTCGCCTGCACGGAAGCGTCGCTCGCTCAGCATGAAGATCGTGTCCAGGCGCTTTCGACTCGCGGGGTCGAGCTGGTGCCGCTGCCGGCGCGGGATGAGCGCATCGCTCTGGAATCGCTGCTGCGCTGGCTGGCGCGCGAGCGTTGCATCACGACCGCGATGCTCGAGTGCGGGCCGCGCCTGCTCGCAAGCATGGCGCGCGGGCGGCTGGTGCACCAGGGATGGATCTTCATCGGCGGCGGCGCGCGCGATGAAACGAAAACGAGTGCCGTCGCAGACGGCTTCATGCGCAACCTGTTGGGCGAGCGGTCCCCGCTGTCGATTCAGTCAGTCAGGCGGCGGCGCGATGACCTCATTCTTCTCTATCGCGTCGGCTGAGGGATTGCGGTGGCGCGGATCAGGAGGGCCGCGATGAGCGCGCCGAAGGTGTTGCTCACGAGGTCCCACCCGGTGTTGTCATAGCCGCCCACGTTGGTCGTGGTGATGCGCGTGGCAACGAATTCGATAAGCTCGTTGAGCGCGCCGAACCCGCACCCCGCCGCGAAACAGAGCAGGAGCAGGCCGAATGTGGGTCGCGGCGCAATGCCCGCACTTCGCTGCAGAATGCGCGTCAGGCATACCCACGAGGCCCATGTCGCCACCCCGAACCCGTAGGCGTGTGCGATGTGATCGTACTTGAGGTATCCGCCCCCGCCCTCCTTTGGAATGATCCACCACGAATAGAGCACGCGGATGTCGCCGTTGATCGGCCAGGATTCCGGCACAGGAACCAATCCGCCAGCCATATGAAGGGCGCCCCAGATCGAAAGGGCCATGAGCAGCGGTGTGCTCAGGCCGAGATCAAGGTGCACGGCCAGCAGCGCACCCGCCAGGACCATCATGATGAGCAGGTAAAAGATGAACTCGGCGTTGCCGGTGACAATCGAAGCGGCGGCGGCGGCGAGCAGATAGGCCGTGGTGAGAGCGGAGATGGCGATGACTCCCGGCGTGAAACGCAGCCTCAGGAGATCGACCATCCGGCCCTTCATGGAGACACCGTAGCAGGAATCGTCGGATTCGCCGCGGCGACCTCGGAGTGATCATTGCGCCGGACCAGGAAGTCCAGAGCGCACGCGGCAGCCAGCCTGCTTTTGACAAGCGACATGGACGGCGGCGACAAGCGCTCGGCCCGTTGCGCCGCGGCGGCCTGTTCAGGCAGCATCGGGACGTGAATGAACCCCGCGGGGATCGCTCGCGCCGTCCGTTCAAGGTGGCTCATGAGCATGTAGCCGACCTCGTTGCAGAGATATGCTCCGGCGGAATAGGACAACTCCGCAGGAATTCCAAGTCCGCGGATCGCCTGCGCCATGTCATGGGCCGGCAACGTCGAGAAAAACGCAGCGGGGCCGTCGGAATCGATCGGTTCATCGCGGGCGCAAACACCGCGGTCATCCGGAAGCTCGTAATCCCGCAGATTGATGAAGACTCGTTCGACGGAAACCACGGATCGCCGTGAGGCCTGCCCAAGACAGATGACCGCGTCGGGCCGGACCGAATCGACTGTTTCGATCAGCCGCCGAGCCGCTTCGCCCTTTCGCACCGGAAGGATGATCCTCGCAATCTCCATTCCCACGCTCGATGCGATCGACTCCTCCGTGATCGACTCGACAACGAGCTGCGACGGATTGACATCGCTGCCGCCGAATGGCTCGAATCCCGTGAGGAGGATGCGCATCGCCAGAGCTCCAGTCTTGCTCTGATCAGGATAGCGTCGATGCGAAATCGATTCAGATTGAAACGAGCGTAGTGATATGGCCGGGCTGGCTCGCAGCATCCAGGATCGCCGCGCCATCGTCGAGGCGGGCGCGACGGCTGATCAAGCTCAGAACATCGATTTCTCTGCGAGCGAGAAGGGCGATGCCCTCCTGGACCGAGCCGATGCCGACAGCGACGAGATCGATCTCCTTGAGCACCAGCCCCGCGAGCGAGAACTGAGTGCGCAGTGGAACAAACGCCTCCGGCCTATGGAGCGAGGGCAGGATGATCCGGCCGCGCGGTCGAGCCAGGTCGGTCGCGAGCAAGAGGCCATCCGGCGAGCCGGTGCAATCGACCACGACATCCTGGTCGCTGCGCCGGCCGACGTCATCGGCATGTCGGTGCTTGATCCCCCACTTTTCGCAGAGCGCGAGTTTCTCCGAGTAATGGCCGACCACGCGAACGCGCGGCGCGGTTCGAAGGAGCACTTGCGCCACCAGCAGACCGAGATGCCCATCACCGAGCACGGTGACCATGGTCCGCGGACCGCTCTCAACGCGGCGGGCGATGTGCAGGGCGGTGCCGACGCTCGTTGCAAAGGCGCAGGAATCCTCGTCATGTTTGCCTGCAATCGAAATCGCGTTCGAGCCTGGAACGACCACTGCATCGGAAAGGCAGCCATCGCGACCAATCATGCCGAGAATCTCGCGCGACCGGCAATGCAGCGGCGCACCCATGCGGCACATGTCGCAGCGCCCGCAGATGACGAGGGGCGACACTGCGACGCGTGCGCCCACAAGTTCCGCGAATTCATGGCCCGAGGCGGATTCCACGATCCCAACGCACGACCGGCCGGGAACCCCGTCGAAGCCGAGCAGACCGCGTGCGATTTCGACATCGAGACGCGAAACCGCCACACACAACGGTCGAACCGACACCTCTCCCGCGCTCGGTTCAGGCACCGGGCATGAGCGTTCGAATCGGCTGCCATCGCGACCGACCCGCAAGGCGCGCACGGTATGACACTGTGAACTGACCACCGCAGCTTGCATCGGCCTGATGTGCCTCGAGGTGGAGTCGAATCACGGCTGCTTGACAGGGGGGAGCCGATAAGAAATCAGCCACCGGAATCCTCGGCGGCCCCATCTTCGCCCTCGTCATATGTCGATCGCTGGCCCGCCGGACGCAAACCCGCCGGCTGCTGGGGGGTTTCCCAGGTGGGCTCGGACCAGAAAGTGAGCTTTTCCATCACTGTCTCGCTGCGCTTGTAGATCGGAAAGAGATAGGGCTGCTGATCGACAAAGGGCTCCGCCGCGGCGTTGTACCAGCGCAGCCAGGCCGCGCGATCTTCACCAAAGTTCTGGCCTGTGAGAGTTCGAAGCGATTCCCTCGCGGTGCGGTTGAGGATCAGGTTCTGGGCGTCGAGAGCATCGACACTGACCAGTGTCTGAAACACGCGGTCTTCGGGATATTGACCAAGGGCATGAGCTGCGGCAATCTTGACATCGACATCCTCACGCGCATTGCGGATGACTGCGATAAGCGCTGGAACCACTTGGGGATTGTGCAGGCGCTGGAGACCCTTGGCCGCCTCCCAGCGAACCTGCTGGGATACATGAGTGAGCCGCGATGCAATGGAAGGGGCATGCTCGGGTTGGCCGTGGCGGCCGAGCGCTTGGATTGCCGCCGCCAGCGCGAGTGGATCATCTTCGTGAAGCACCTTGTCTGCATAAAGGTTGACGTAGGGCTCCGCGCCTCCGAACGGCGCATTGGCGATCAGAATCGTCCCGTTGCGACGGTTCTCGGCATCGTAGGGATCGATCATCATCACCGCCGCTTCCGTCGGCGACGGCGGCATGATTGATTCGCGCAGGTCATCGATGTCAGAGGACATGTTGGAGCAGCCAACGAGGACCGTCATCAGCACACCAGCCATACACCATGTCCGAGTGCCGATGTTCCCACGATCTGTCAACCAGCTCATGCAAACCTCCATGTCATGACCGCAGCTTCAGTATAGGTCCATCGTCGTTTCGGTCGGGATTGATCGAAAGTTGGGCACCCATCCTCGCCCGGAAAAGGGCCACGGACAAGCCATTGCAGACTCCGACACGCAGGCCGTGCTATTCGCGAGCAAGCGCGGTTTGTGTAGCGCGAGTGCGGATAACTTCGATCATGCTGCGGACCTCTTCAGCCATGCGGGTATTGGGGTATTCAGCCATGATGGCGTTGCCGACCCGCGCCGCGTCTGACCAGCGCCTTTCCTGCACAGCCGCCTGAAACGTGGCGGTGAGGCGCTCGCGATGCCGCTGAATGACCCGCTGGGCTTCGCGGCTGAGGCGTTCGGCCTCTTCGCGCGTCATGTACTTGTCGAGCTCCTTGAGCGTGGCCATGGCTGTCTCGACATCATCGCGTTCACCTGCTTCGAGGAATCGCTGCTCGAGCGCGTGGCGGTGTTCGTGCCGGGCCGCCTCCACGCGCTGCTCGAGGTGGGCCGCGGTCGCGGGGTCGGGACTGATGGCGCGAACGGCGGCCGCGTGCTGAAACGCCGCCGCCCAAGCGCGACGCTGCAGGGCCGCCTCGAACTCCTGCATCGGCACCGCCGCCTGCTGCTGCTGCACGCGGCGCTTCTCTTCAAGGATCCGGCTGCGCAGCGCCGGAACCAGTCCCTCGTGGCCAAGAGACTGCGCGGAACTGACCAGGACCTCGGCGGCGGTAAGATCTCCCATTGCAAGCGCCTGCTCCAGCCGGTGATGGATGATCTCAAGGTCGCGGATCGGGAACAATTCCCGCCGTGCTCCCTCGCTCACCGATGCCAGATCGTGCAACTCATGGAGAACCTGCTCGATACGCGCCAGGTGATCCGCGGCAGGTTGCGACAGTGTCTGGGCTGGTGGCCGGTCAGTAAATTGCGGCACATTGCTCGCTCCCCCTCCACGCAACAGCCGAAGCATGAGATGAACGATAGTTGCAACGGCCGCCGCACCAAGCAGCCCAACCACCCCTCCAGCAACAAGCACCCAGCTCCCCAGGGGCTCCGCTTCTCGGATGCTCAATCCGACGAGCACCATTCCGGCCGCGGTGGCTGCGATTGCGGCAACGTCCGCCGCAATCCACGACCGCGCCCACCATCCGAGCAGAGCACAGCCGCCCACCAGCCCGCTTGATACCACAAGTGCCGGCCCCCAGTCCTCTTCCCATTTGACCGCTCCCGCAATGACGCCTCCAAGTCCAATGGCCGCGATCAGACCAAGGATGGGGCCCGTCAGTTGAGTTGCCACGGTGTCTTCGCGCACAAGAGCCTCCCACCGGGATGGTACCGGCGGGACCGGCATCTGAGAAGACGGGAGGATTGCATTCAGCTTCCCGGCGTGGCGGTGCGCTGCCCGCCGCCGCAATCAAACGACACGGGCACGAGACAGAGGAACTGCAGCGCCTCGCTGCCGGTGTTCACGAACTGGTGAATCTTGTTGGGCTCGACGAAGAGGACATCGCCGGCGCGGATTTCCTGAAACGATCCGTCGTGCTCGACGCGGCCTGAACCGACGACGACGAAGACCTCGTGCTCGTAGTTGTGGCTGTGGCGGGGTGTGTGGCCGCCGGGCTGCACGGTGAAGTGCCGCATGGCGAAGGTGGGCGCGCCATCGCCGCGCCCGACCATGAGCCGCATGGCCACGCCCTTCACACCCTCCATCTCGACGGGCTTGCCTTCCATCTGTTCCGCGCGTCGAATGAGCATCGTCGATCCTCTGACATGCACCTCTCCAGAAGTTTAGCCGCGAGCCCTGAGGCGAGCGCGTGGGACCTCGATGGACCAGCAACCCAGGATCCACACCTTCGTCCTCGGCGACTATCAGACCAACTGCTACGTCGTCGCCGCGCCTGGAACCAATGATTGCTGGATCGTCGATTGCGGCCAGCGGCCGCGGGAGATGTTCGACTTCATCGAGAAGGAAGGCCTGAAACCGGCAGCGCTGCTCCTGACGCACACGCACGTCGATCACATCGCGGGGATCGATCTGGCCATCGCGCGGTTCGGCCGAATGCCCATGTACGTGCACGAGGCGGAAGCCGGCTTCTGCAGCGACCCCATGCTCAATCTCTCCGCGCTGACGGGCATGCCGGTGAGCGTGACCGAGCCGGACCACCAATTGAAGGATGGCCAGCGCCTGATGCTGGGCGCAAGCGAGTGGCGAGTGCTGCACACGCCGGGCCACTCGCCGGGCGGCGTGTGCTTCATTCACGATGAGTCGAAGCAGGCGCTGGTGGGCGATGCGCTCTTCGCCGGCTCGATCGGGCGCGTGGATTTTCCGACCTCCGATCCAGAGGAAATGCGCACGACGCTCTTCGAGAAGCTGATGGCGCTGCCGGATGACATGATGATCTACCCGGGTCACGGCCCGCGCACGACCATCGGAGCAGAGCGGAAGAGCAATCCGTTCCTGCAGGGAGGGTGGTGATCGAGCACGCCCCCTTGAACAACTGCTCCTCGGCGCGCATAGGATCGGCCCACAATGAGGAAGTTGAATGGCTGAAACACAACCCACGCCGCCCGCCGCGGACCAACCGCCTCCACCCGCCGGGCCCCTGCGCCGGTTCTGGCGGAACTGGATCAAGCCAATCGGATTGGCCATCCTGATCGTGTTTGGGTTCCGATCCACTTTCTACGACTGGAACGATGTGCCTTCGGCCTCAATGGAGCCCACCATCCTCGTCGGCGACCGCATCTTTGTGAACAAGCTGGCTTACGACCTGAAAGTCCCCTTTTCGAGTCTCCTGGGCACGCCATGGCGGATCGCTTCGTGGGGCGGGCCCGAGCGCGGCGATGTCGTCGTCTTCTTCGCGCCGCCCCGTTGGCACGATTCGGAAACAGGTGCGTGGTACGCCTCAAGGGACGATGCTCCAGAAGAGGCGCAACCGCGACTGATCCATGATCGGGGGGGCCGCCGCATGGTGAAGCGCGTCATCGGTCTGCCCGGCGACAAGGTCGAGGTGCGCAACAACGTGCTCTACGTCAACGACCAGCGCATCGAGAACCAGGAAACCAACGAAGGCAAGTACAGCCGGCTCGACCTCGATCCGCCGCGCAACCGAGATGGCACCCCCGTGATGGCTGAACTGCCGGCGGACTCGGCAGATTTCTCGGCCGAAGCGCTCGGCGATGTGCTGCATCCGGTGATGTATCTGCGGACGCAGCGGCCGAGTTTCGCGACCTGGGGTCCCCAGACGATTCCCGATGATCAATATCTGATGATGGGCGACAATCGCAACAACAGCCGCGACTCTCGCGACCCGTCGCTCGGCTTCATCCCCCGCGAGCGGATTGTGGGCAAGGCGTTCGGCGTGGCCTTCTCACTCGATCGAGTGCCGTCGTTCCGATTCCGGTGGGAACGGTTCTTCCGGGGACTCGATCACGAAGAGATCGAGTGAACAGTCCACAAGTCCACAGGTCCAAAAGTCCAAAAATCCACAAGTCCACAGGTGTGGACTTTTGGAATTGTGGACCTGTGGACTTGTGTTGATTACTCTTCGTCTTCGCGCGGCTTGAAGCGGGCAACCACCTCGGCCTGAACATTTGGGGGTGTCTGCTCGTCGTGGCTGTATTCCATGGTGTATGAGCCCGCGCCGCCGGTCATCGACTTGAGCTGCGCGGAGTAGCTCATCACCTCCGACAGAGGCGCTTCCGCCTTCACCACCGCCTGGTTGCCGGGCAGCATGTCGGTGCCCTGGATGCGCCCGCGCCTGCCAGAAATGTCGCTTGCGATGTCGCCGATGTAATCCGCCGGCACGGTGATTTCGAGATGAACGAACGGCTCGAGCAGCACCGGCCGCGCCTTCATCACCGCATCGACAAACGCCTTCTTGCCGGCTGTGATGAAGGCGACTTCCTTCGAGTCCACCGGGTGGTATTTGCCGTCGTAGACCGACACGCGCACCCCCTGCATTGGGTACCCCGCGATGGCGCCGGTGCTCAGCACCTGCCGGACCCCCTTCTCGATCGCAGGAAGGAATTGCCGGGGCACCGAGCCGCCGAAGGTGTCATCGACGAATTCGAACAGCTCTCCATTCTCGGCAGTCTCGGCGGGAAGCGGCTCCACGCGCAGATAGACCTCGCCGAACTGCCCGGCGCCGCCTGTCTGCTTCTTGTGGCGGTGATGTCCTTCCGCTTTCGTCGTGATGGTCTCCTTGTAGGCGACCTTGGGCGGGCGGGTATCGACTTCGACGCCGTATCGATCCTTGAGCATGCGAAGCTTCATGCGCAAGTGAAGCTCGCCCAGCCCGCGAATCACGGTTTCGTTGGTGGCCTGCACGCGCTCGACGGCGAACGTGGGGTCCTCCGCTGTCAGTTTGTGTATCGCTTCAGCGAGCTTAGTCTCCGCGCCCTTGCTCTTGCCTTCGATCGCGAGGCCGTACATCGGCCTGGGAAGCGGCAGCGGGCGGAGATGAATGTCCTCGGCGATGTCGCCGCTGTGCAGCACGCTGTTGAAGTGAATCTCGTCGATCTTCGCCACAGCGCCGATGTCGCCCGCGATGATCTGCTTGGTTTCTGCGTGATCCTTGCCGCGCAACGTGAACACATGCGCGATGCGAACACCTTTGCGGCCGTTATCCACGCGCGGCTGGAGGTCGGCGCCCACGTGCCCCTGATGAACACGGAAGACGCTCAGCTTTCCAACATACGGGTCGGACGACACCTTGAAAACATGCGCGAGGAGCGGTTTGCTGGCATCGGCAGTGGCACGAAATTCCCTGGTTTCCTCGCCAACCTGGTACTCGAAGACTCGTGGATTGCCCTGGAGCGGGTTGGGCAGCAGGTTCACGATCACGTCCGCGAGCTCCTTCACACCTACGTTTTCCCGGGCAGCCGTGAAGCAGATGGGAACAAGATGCCCTTCGCGGAGCGCCCGCTTGAACGGATCGCGCAACTGTTCGGGCGTCACCTGACCTTCCGCGAGATATTGCTCCATCAGCCCTTCATCGATCTCAACGATCTGATCGACGAGGCCGGTATGAAAATCCTCCACATCGCCAAGGTCGGTGGCTCCCTCTGCCCCGCCAAAGCAATCCACAACTCTTTTCCCGCGCTCGGCAGGGAGATTGATCGGCCGGCAGATCGACCCGAAGACCTCCTGGATGCTTTCGACGAGCTCATCAAGATTGTCGGCATGATCGATCTTGTTGATGACGATGACGCGGGGCAGATTGCGATCCTGGGCCAGCTTCATGAGCCGCCGCGCCACCGGATCGATCCCCGTCACGGGGTCGAGCATGACAATCACGGTCTCCACCGCAGGAAACACGCCCATCGCCTTGCCCAGAAAATCAGAAGCGCCGGGAGTATCGATCAGGTTGATGTGGGCGCCCTGATGATCGAAGTTCACGATGCTGCTGTCGAGCGAATGGTGGACATCGCGTTCCAGATCGTCGTAGTCCGAGACGGTGTTGCCATCTTCGACTCGGCCGACACGCCCGATGACGCCCGCGTTGTGGAGCAGGTGCTCGACGAGGGTTGTCTTTCCAGCCCGCGACGAGCCGGTGAGCGCGACATTGCGGATGTCAGCGGTGGTATAGGCAGCCATGGCGGCATCTTCTCCTGACGGCGCGGGGCCGAACCCTCAGCCCTCCTGCCTGAATTCGTGCGAAAACTGGGCGAAGCACACACTATAGCCGATCTCCAGCGGCAGACGGAAGTATCCTTCGCGAGTGGCGGAACCGCTCTTCAATCTTGTGCTTCTCAATCCCGAGATCCCGAACAACACGGGGAACATCGGGCGCACCGCGATGGCGACCGGCTGCCGGCTGCACATCGTGCATCCGATCGGGTTCGACATGAGCGAGAAGGCCCGCCGCCGCGCCGGGCTCGACTATTGGCACCTCGTCGATTGCGTCGAACACGAATCGTGGGAGGCGTTTCTGTCGGCTACCCAACCCGGCCATCTCTGGCTGTACACGACCAAATCCGTGCTCCCCCACTGGGAGGCCCGCTTCCAGCGCGGCGATTATCTGCTGTTCGGTCGCGAAACCAACGGCGCGCCGGAAACGATTCACCAATGGGTGGCTGACCGATACGGGGTTGATCATCGAATCACGCTGCCCATGGTCGCGGATCCGGCTGCCCGGAGCCTCAACCTCGCGACCGCGGTCTGCGCGGCGGTGTACGAAGGCATGCGGCAGCTTCTGATGGCCTCAACGGGCTCTCGGCAAAAATAGGAATGAAGAACTGTCAACATCGCGGGATTGTGGCCCTACAGTTGCAGCGAAGTCATGCACGAAGCCACGGTCGATACTCCGGCCCCGGCAGCACCGGTGGGGCTCACCACGGGCCGTCCCGTTGACACAGGCGACCTCGTGATCGTCTCCAACCGCCTGCCAGTGCGGCGGGTGGTGCGCGGAGGAGTGGCGCGATGGGACAGCAGTCCCGGCGGGCTGGTGACTGCCCTCCGACCCATGCTTTCCCGGCGGGAGGGCCGGTGGATCGGCTGGCCGGGCTTCGCGGGTGATGTACCCGCCCCTTTTCGTCATGATCACGTGGATAATTATCCGCTCGCGATTTCGCGCGAGGAGCAGCGCGGCTTCTATGAGGGGTTCTGCAATCGCACCCTTTGGCCGCTTTATCATGATGCGATTCGGAGTCCTGAATTCCGGCCCTCATGGTGGTCGCACTACGTCGAAGTGAACCGCCGCTTTGCGGCTGCCGCGGCCGACGCGAGTTCGCCCGGGGGGACGATCTGGATTCACGACTATCAACTCCAGATGGCTCCCGCGATGGCGCGCGAGCTGCAGCCGCGGGCGCGCATCGGGTTTTTCCTTCACATTCCCTTCCCGCCCGCCGCACTGTTCGCGCAGCTTCCCTGGCGAAAGGCAATCCTCGAAGGGCTGCTGGGCGCGGATGTCATCGGCTTCCAGACAGCGGACGACGCACGTAACTTCCGCGAGGCTGCTGTGCAGATGACGGGAGCCCGCGAATCCGGCTGCACGCTCAGGTTTGACGAACGCCGGATCCTGGCATGCGAGTTTCCGATTTCGATCGACGTGTCGATGTACGAGCGGCTCGCCGAAGCGCCGCGCGTGCATCGTCGCGTTGCCGACCTGCAGCGGCGCCTCGGCGAGGATCGCAAGATCCTGCTCGGCATCGATCGCCTCGATTACACGAAGGGGATCGAGCACCGACTTCGCGCTTTTCGCGAGGCGCTCCAGTCGCAGCGCCTCAGCGCCGCAAGCGCGGTATTCGTGCAGGTGGCGGTGCCCAGTCGCGAGCGCGTGCTGGAATATCGCGAGCTCAAGGCCCACGTGGAACGGCTGGTGGGAGAGATCAACGGCGAATTCGGATCGGTCGGGCGCGTTGCCGTGCATTACTTGCACCGCGGAGTGCCGCCCGAGGAGCTGGTCGCCCTCTATCGGGCCGCGCACGCCATGATCGTCACGCCCCTGCGTGACGGCATGAATCTCGTCGCCAAGGAATATGTCGCAGCACGGACCGACGAACGCGGCGTGCTGATTCTCAGCGAGTTCGCAGGCGCCGCGCACGAACTGACTGATGCCATTCTGGTCAATCCGCACAACATCGACGGCATGAGCGCTGCCATGGAGCAGGCATTGCGGTTGACCGAGACCGAACAAGCACTGCGCATGCGGCGGATGCGTCGAATTGTCCGCCGGAATGATGTCCATCACTGGGCCAGGGCGTTCCTTGATGCGCTGGCTGGACTTTCCACGCCTGCAGGACGATCCGGGCATGTGTCGCGGGCGGATCTCGGCGACGTGGAGGGTGAGCCTCCGGAGACCATCGTTACCAGCAGGAAGGCGGAGCGCCCGTCGAGGCCCCTGGTGGCATGAGTGATCTGCGTCACAGGATCGCTGAGATTGCGCGGACACCGACCCTGCTGGTGGCGAGCGATTACGACGGCACGCTGTCGCCGATCGTGGATGACCCCGCGGAAGCCAAGCCGTTGCGCGAGACAATCGTCGCGCTGCGCCGGCTGGCGGAACTTCCCGGCACACATGTCGCAGTCATCTCGGGCCGCGCCCTGCGCCAGCTTTCGCAGATGCTGGGCGATCCCCTCGTCGTCCACCTCGTGGGCTCGCACGGCAGCGAGTTCGATCCTGGTTTCGCCGAAGGCCTCTCGTCACAATGCCGTGATCTGCTCGAACGGTTGCGCGCGCGCCTCCGCGAGGTTGTGACCGCTGCCGGGCCTGGCTTTCAACTCGAAGAAAAGCCGGCATCGATTGCACTTCACTATCGCAAGGCCGATCCCGATGCGACGGGCACGGTGGTCGAAGAGCTCGTGAATGGTCCCGGCCGATGGGAGGGAGTCCAACTCAAGCGCGGCCGGAAAGTAGTGGAGTTCAGCGTCGTTCACATGCAGAAGAGCGCGGCCCTCCACCAGATTCGCCAGCGCGTCGGCGCCACCGCGGCAATCTATTTCGGCGACGACATCACAGACGAAGACATTTTCAGGACCCTCTGCGGGCCGGATCTTGGCGTGAAAGTCGGCGACGGCGAGTCGGCCGCCAGCCACCGGGTCGCAGATCCGGCGCAGGTGGCGCACATGCTCGCACTCCTGTATGAGCGTCGGGCCGCGTGGGCCGCCGGTGCAACGGCGATTGCCATCGAGCGGCACTCGATGCTCTCCGATCAGCGCACCGTCGCGCTGGTGGCGCCGGATGCGCGCATTGTCTGGCTGTGTCTGCCCCGGCTCGATTCGCCCGCGATTTTCGCGGAACTGCTGGGCGGGTCGTCCGCCGGCTATTTTTCCATTGCCCCAAGCGGGGGCGGGCAGCCGCTGCGCCAACACTACCTTGGCGCCACCATGGTTCTGCGGACTCAGTGGAAGAAGCTGCGCGTCACCGACTTCCTGGACGGGGTGGGCGGAAAGTTCAATCAGCGGGCCGGTCGAACAGACCTGGTGCGCATGATCGAGGGTCGAACGCGCATTCGGATCGAATGGGCGCCGCGTCTCGATTTCGGCCGCGAGCCGACGCGGATCGAGGTGCGAGCCGGCGGGCTGGCGCTCATGGGAACCCACGACCCGATCGTGCTGCGCTCTCCTGGAGTGATGTGGCAGATCATCGAGAGTGGCAGCCACCAGACTGCTCGGGGCGAAGTGGAAGTTGTTGCCCATGAGCCGCTGGTCCTCACGCTCTGCTACGGGACAGGTAGTCTCAAGCAGGAATCGATGCCGGCGCACGAGCGTCTGCGAATGACCGGCCGCTGGTGGAGCACATGGTTGCGCAGGTTGGTGCTGCCCGAAATCGAGACACAGCTCATCCGCCGCAGCGCGCTTGTTCTCAAAGCGCTGTGCCACGGCCCGACGGGCGCCATGGCCGCGGCCGCCACGACCTCGCTGCCGGAGCACATCGGCGGCGTGCGGAACTGGGACTATCGATACTGCTGGCTGCGCGATGCGTCGATGAGCGCCGCAGCCCTGCTCAAGCTTGGCTCGCACGAGGAGGCCATGCACTTTCTCGACTGGCTTCTCGGGGTGCTCGTGCAGCGCTCGCCCGAGCGCTTGCAGCCGCTGTACACGGTCACAGGCGATGCGCTGGGCCCCGAGGCGGAAATCGGCGAATTGGCGGGATATGCCGGCAGCCGCCCGGTTCGCGTCGGGAATGCGGCAGCGCAGCAGGTGCAGCTTGATGTTTTCGGCCCGATCATGGAGTTGATTGCCCTGCTGGCGGAGCGTGATGCGCCTCTCTCCACCGATCACTGGCGACTGGTGGACCAGATCGTGCAGGCGGTGGAGCGCCGCTGGCGCGAGCCTGATCACGGGATATGGGAAATCAGGCGCCCGCCACGGCATCACGTGCATTCCAAGGTGATGTGCTGGCTGGCCGTCGATCGCGGCGTCAAGATCGCCGCTCGATTCCTGGATCGAACGCACCACGATTGGATCGCGCTTCGGGATCTCATTGAAAAGGATGTCCTCGACAACGGCTTCAAGCCGGAGGTGAAAGCCTTCACTGCGGCCTACGACGGGACTGACATCGACGCGGCGTCGCTGTGGATCGCGCTCTCGGGATTGCTCTCGTCCGGGGATCCGCGCTTCCTCGGTACGGTGGACGCTGTCGAGCGCCAACTGCTCGAAGGACCAACTGTCCGCAGATACCGGACCGAGCGGACTGACGACGGCCTGCCGGGCGATGAGGGAGGATTCCACCTCTGCGCGCTCTGGCTGGTGGAGGCATACGAATTGCTCGGCCGGCATGATGATGCCATGCGGCTGTTCGGGCAAGTCGCGGCCCTCGCCGGACCAACGGGCCTGCTGTCCGAGCAGTTCAACCCGCGCGACGGGCGCGCGCTGGGCAACCATCCGCAGGCCTATTCACACCTCGGACTCATCGAAGCCGCCGTGCGCCTGGCCGGCGCCTCATGGCCTGTCGAGGCGGCGCGGTGAGACGAACTCGGTTCCCGGTAGACCCCAGCCGGCTCGAGGACTTCACCCCGACGGTCCGATGTACCGGTGGGCGGCGGGATCGATCCTGCGCATGGGACGTTGGGTCATCTGCTCCTCGATCGCGTGCGCGATGAGCCCAGGCGTGCGTGCGATCATGAAGAAGCCGTTCATGGAGCGCGGATCGATGCCGAGGTCAGCGAGCACGGCTGCGATAGCGCCATCGACATTGATGGGCAGGTTTCGCCCCGCTTTCGCGAAGACCGCTTCGACAGCGCGGGCCGCATCCACGTGATGGCCACTTGCATTTGCCAGTTCCGCGAGTTCGAAAAGGCGTGCGGCGCGCGGATCGTTGCTGTGGACACGATGCCCGAAGCCCGCCAACCGTCTTCCTTCGCGCTTCATCTCCTCCACGACGGCCTCGGCAACGCAATCCATCGACTCGCCGGTCTCCTCGCAGCGGCGCACGATGTGGCCGAGCTGCATTGCGCAATCTCGAATTGCTCCGCCATGATGTTCGTTGATGGCAAGAATCCCCGAGGCGACACATGCGGCGAGGGGAGCGCCCGTTGACGCCGCGTTACGGGCCGCCAGCGTCGAAGGCGGCGTCACGCCATGGTCGATGCTCGACACCAGGATCGCATCAAGCAGCCGTCCGATCATGGCATCCGGCTGCTTCCCAGTCAGGAGGAGATACACCGCCGCTCCGAAACTGGCGTTCCCCATGAGGTCGGCGATGTCACGGCCGCGCACGCGCACGTGATTGGGCTCGATCTGGGTGATCGAGGTCGTCCATGTTTCGTCTTCGTTGGGTCGCTTCGCCACGCGAACTCACCATACCACAAACAGGCGTTGGGTGGTCCGCGCACTCATGAGCTGGGTGATGGCAGGGCGTGCAGCACAGCGCCAGGGAGATCGCCGAAGGCATCCACGACATGCGCCCCCGCGTCACGCAAGGCTGCGACCTTGGCGTCGTGCGTCCCGCGATTGCCCTCGATGATGGCGCCGGCGTGGCTGAAGCGCGTCCCCTCGCGAGCAGCCTTGCCGCCGATGTACGCGACCACCGGCTTGGTGATGGCGCAGGATTGCATCAGCTCCGCAAGGCGGTCCTCCTGAGTGCCGCCAATCTCTCCGAATACGACGATCGCATCGGTCTCATCGTCTTCTTCAAACATGAGCGCGACATCCGGGATCGGCAACCCGACCACCGCGTCGCCCCCGACGTGCACCAGCGTGCTCAGGCCGACGCCCGCGCGGCTGAGGTAATAACCGCACGAACTGGTCATCCCACCTGATCGCGAGATGACGCCCACAGTCTTCCCGGCGATCGGCAGATTGAACCACTCGCGGGCTGATTCCGCGCGGCCGCCGATCATGCCGATCACTCCCTTGCCCGGGCTGATGACGCCCAGCGTGTTGGGGCCGATGAAACGCGCTTCCCTGGCGCGGGCCATGGCTGCGATCTCCATAACATCCCACACCGGCACGCGATCGGCGACGAGCAGGAGCAGTTTCACGCCCGCTTCGATCGCCTCGGTCGCGGCCGATTTCATCAGACGCGCGGGCACGAAGAGGACTGAAATGTCGATATTCCCAACCGCCGCCATTGCACTGCGAACATCGTCGAACACCTCGACGCCATCGACATTCTCCCCCTGCTTGCGCGGCGTGACGCCTGCCACCACGTTGGTGCCGAAGCCGCGCATCAGTTGAGTGCGGGCCCGGCCTTCGCGGCCGGTGATGCCCTGAACGAGCACGCGCTTGTTTTGATCGATGAGAATGGACACGGGAGCTGGTTCGTTGTTCGTGGTTCGTAGTTCGTAGTTCGTGGTTAGTTGCCGGCCAGGGAGGGGAGCTGGAGATCGACGAAGAGAACGGGCCTGCCGGCACGAAGACATTCGATCTCGCAGGCGATGAACTCGGAGTCCTTCGCCGCGGCCTCGTGCTCCTCGAATGCGAGCACTGGCTTGCCGTGGACATCGGCCATGAGCAGGTTGGAGGAATGTGAAATCACGAGAGCGGAAGTGTCCGCATCGCAGTGGGAATGATCGATCCAGACTCGGCCGCCTTCGATAGGAAAGGAGTACGCCTCCTGCGCGCCGACGAAGGCGGGCACGTGTCGCGCGGGCACGGACGGCGAGGTCGTGCCACGATGGATCCGCGACTCATCGACCAGCGTTGCGAAGCGCTCCGCGCAGAATTGGGGCGTGTCATCCTTCCGGTAGCCCTCGACGCGCGCGGGCAGATCGCGGCAGGCATCTTCGAGAATTTCGACAGCGCAGTCTTCGTTGTTGCCGCCGAGACGAATGACCGCGGGAATACTCAGCCGCACTTCCTTGAACGCCTTGGCCAAGCCGTATGCCGACCAGTATTGCTCCTGGCTGGCCACACCGCTCCCGGAACCGAAGTATCCGGCGATGCCGGGCTGGGTGAGGATGATTCGCGCGGCCCGGTACACCTTGCTGGCGCTGGGATTGCCGGAAGTGTCGCAGAAGTTGGCCAGCGTGAACCCCGCGTTGGTGATGGCATCCATCGACATCATTGATCCACCGCCTCCGGCGCCATGGAACCCGATCAGGCCGCGCGAATCGGGGGGCGCTACCCGCGCCAATTGCATGAAGTAGAACGTGCCGCGGTGGTCCGCCTGCTCCACCCGATAGGCGATCTTCTCCAGTTCGGTGGGCGGATGATCCATCTCTCGCGCGATCTCGATCCCGAGCTCGGGATGTCGGAAGACCGCGTAATCGTCGATCGTGATCCGGCAATCCGCCGCGATGAGTTCCCCCTGCGCTGTGATCGCCAGCGGATTGATTTCGAGCGAGCGGGCATCGGCCTCCTTCGCGATCAGGGCCAGCTTCGCGACGAGTTCGACCAGCTCATTCTCTGTGCCGGGAAGTCGCGCATCCAGAATCGACCGCACGCGCGCCCGATCGACCGCACCGGTGACAGGATCGACGGGCAGGCGCTCCACCGACTCGGCCCGCTCTTCGATTCCAGACCCGCCCTGCACATCGATGAGCAGGACCGGCGTCTTGAGTGCATCGTCGATGGTGATTGAGATGAAAAGCTCGCGCTCGATGTCGAGGGCGCGCTCGACGAGAATCTCCTCGACGGGAAACTGGCCGAAAGAAAGGTCGAACATCTCTTCCGCGATGGCCGCGGCTTCATCCGGTGAATCCGCGAATCGGATGCCGCCTTTCGCCGCCCGCCCCGTCACCCACGCCTGCGCTTTCAGCACCACGCTGCCGTCGAGTTCCTTGGCTGCCTTGCGGGCGCCATGCGCGCTGGTCGCGACGATGCCTTCCGGCACCGCGACCCCGCGCGCCATGAGCAGCGCCTTACCCTGATGTTCGTGCAGACGGGCCAACTGGAGTAATTCCTTCAACTGAAAGCCCACGGATTGCAATCCGTGGGCTTTGATCTGTCAAGAACGATGGCTCCCGCACTGGTTACCCGCGCTTGTCGCGCGTGATTTCGGCGTAGGCGTTGTGGTTGTGGATTGATTCGAAGTTCTCGCTTCGGATGTGATACCAGGTGATGCGGTCGTCCCTGTTGAGAGCCACGGCCAGGTCGCGCACGATGTCCTCAACGAACTTCGGATTGTTGAAGGCCTCTTCGGTCACAAACTTCTCGTCAGGCCGCTTGAGGACCGAATAGACTTCGCATGAGGCTGAGGACTCGAGAATCTCGACCAGGTCCTCGATCCACAGCATCTCGCGAAAGCGCACATCCGCTGTGATCAGGCAGCGCTGGTTGTGCGCCCCGAACGACGAGATTTCCTTCGAGCACGGGCAGAGCGATGTCGCCGGAGCCGTCACGCTCATGACGAAATCCTGCCGGCCATTGGCCTCGCAGACGAACCGCACCGCGTAGTCCATCAGGCCCGGCTGCTGCGTGACGGGCGCCAGCTTCTTGATGAAATACGTGAACTCCATCTCGATGTGCGCGACCTCGGCATCAAGGACGGCCCGCAACTGGCGGCACATCTCCGCCAACCTGTCGGGCCGGATGCCGTCCGCATACTCGTTGAGCACCTCGAGAAAACGGCTCATGTGCGTGCCCTTGCGCTCGGCTGGCAGCGACACATACATGTTGATTCTCGCCACTGTCCGCTGACCGCGGCCGCATGGGGTCTTCAGCGTGATCGGGTAGGTGACATCCTTGACGCCCACCTTGTCGATCATGACCCGACGAACGTCGGCCTTCCCCTGGATATCAGGAAGTGCCGAGGGAGCTCCGGGAGAATCGCAGGCGCTGGAGGAATCTGCCGGGGTTCGCGGTTGAAATCGGGGTTCGGCTTGCGGGATTTGTGCTGGCATGAAGGACCCAGAAAGCTGGTAAGTTTCTCGGCCAGTTTAGGATCATGGACGGCCGTGACCAACCTCAAAGCCGAGGTGGCTGCACCGGGGCCTCCGGCTCGCTTCGGCTTGGGTTCTCATGGAGGATCGTGTCCGCCCAGAGGATGCCGACCAGCCCTCCCACCATCGCGCCGGCGGCGTAATCCTGAGGCATGACGAGCAGGAACGGCGACCATCCCTGGGGAATCTGCGCAGGATTCAACGGCCCACCGAGAAAAGTCGCCACAATGGCGCCAATCCCCCCGACAAGTGGAATCGCGGCGAACATCACCGCGCGCTCGCGATGCACGAGAACCTGACCGATCAACCCTGCTGCGATCGACGCGATGCATGCCGCCGCGATCGTCTGGCCTTTCAATTCCGACCGTGCCAGCATCCAGACCACGGGCAGCACGGCAGCGCAACCGAGAAGCCAGCCGTAGCGGTGCATGAACGTTGTCCCTCCATCGGTTGGAATTCGTGGCGCCCGGTTGTTCCTTGCCAGCAGGATTCTCGATGCCAGCAGAATGAGAAAGCTCCACGCGCCCGCTTCAACGAGCAACTGCCAGCTTTCGCCTCTCGACCGCAGCACTGACGTGGCGCCACCGGTGCGCGCAGCGAAGCCAAGCACGGATACGCCGGCGATGAACAGACCAGCGCGCGGCCCCGCGACTCGTCCTGCAAACAGGCCGAGAAGCACGCTGGCGCCAAAAGCCGTGATCACCGCGACTACCGCCGCCAGGGGTCGCTCACTCAATAGGACGATTCCCGCCGGCAGGCCGTCTGCACCGCGCATCCAGCCCGCCGCCGCCGAGCCAGCGCCAAGGGCAGCGGCACATGAGCCGACGAACACGATGATCTTGATCCAAAATCGCATGGTTGAAAGCTATGCCGGGAGGTTTCGATCATACGTGATTGCCGTGCCAAGGTGCGGACACCGCCGCCGCGCGATAGGGTAGTGCTCATGACCCAGTCGGCTCGCGCGCGCAATCCCATCACTCTCGACGACGGACCGCTCACCATCGCCGCGATCGAGGACGTTGCGCGCGGCGGCAGGCCCGTCGCGCTCGATATCGAAGCCCGGCGGCGGCTCGAGCTGGTCCGACAGGCGGTCGATGCAGCGGCCCATGGAACAGAGCCGGTGTACGGGCTGAACACCGGGTTCGGATCCCTGGCGCGCGCCCGGATACCGCCCGATCAGGTGCGCGAGGTTCAGCGCAACCTCGTCCGATCGCACGCGGCGGGAATCGGCGATCCGCTGCCGGCGGATGTCGTGCGCGCGATGATGGTGATCCTCGCCGCAAGTCTGGCGCGCGGAGCCTCCGGCGTGCGACCGGTTGTTGTTGATCGCATCATCGACCTGCTGAATCATGGCGTCATCCCCATTGTGCCTTGCCGTGGGTCCGTGGGCGCCTCAGGCGATCTGGCGCCGCTGGCGCACGTGGCGCTGGTATTGATCGGCGAAGGCGACACGCTGCTGTCCTCCGGAGCGCGTGCCTCGGGCGATGAGGCGCTTCGCCGCGCCGGACTGGAGCCCCTCGTCCTTGAAGCCAAGGAAGGCCTCGCCCTCATCAACGGCACCCACATGATGTCGGCTGTCGGCGCGCTGGCGGTCGCGGATGCCGAGAGGCTCCAGTCAGCCGCACACGCCGCAGCGGTGATGGCCATCGACGCCTGCCGCGCCACCGATGCCTTTCTCGATGATCGGCTCCACGCCGCCCGCAACCAGCCCGGCCAGCGCGCGGTTGCCTCGCGATTGCGCGATCTTCTTCGCGGATCGCAGATAGTCGCCAGCCACAAAGAGCATGATCCACGCGTGCAAGACCCGTACTGTCTCCGCGCCGCACCACAGGTGCTGGGCGCGTGCGCGGATGCCATCGCCTTCGTCCGCGCCGTCATCGAGCGCGAACTGGGGGCTATCACCGACAACCCGCTGGTTTTCCCACGAGACGCCGGACCTGACGAGGTCGCCACGGCGACCGAGGAAGGTGGGGGTCATTTCCGTGCCGACTTCATCTCCGGCGGCAACTTTCACGGCATGCCGCTTGCGATCGCGCTCGATCTGCTCAACATCTCGCTCTGTCACATCGCAGGAATCTCCGAGCGGCGAACCAACTGGCTGCTCACCGCCAGCGACAGCGAAAATCCGATCAACCCGCACCTGAGTCCACAGCCGGGTCTGCACTCCGGACTGATGATCGCGCAATACACCGCCGCCGCCTGCTGCAATGAACTTCAGACGCTCGCGCATCCCGCCAGCGTCCACAACATTCCCACCTCAGCGGGCATGGAAGACTACAACTCCATGGGCGCGACTTCTGCGCTGCGGTCTCGACAGGCGGTGGAACTGGCGCGGACGGTGGTGGCCATCGAGTTCCTCGTCATGGCCGAGGCGCTTGAGTATCAGCGGCCGCTGCGCTCCGGCGACGGCGTCGAGCGCGCGTACGACCACATCCGCTCGGTCGTCCCGCGCCTGACTGTCGATCGCCCGCCGTCGCCCGACATCGCGGCGATCGCCCGGTTGATCGAACGCGGGCTTGCGTGAGCCGGCAGCGCTACCACCGCGAACTGCGATAGACGGCGATGCTGGCCCCAGCAGGATCCGTCAGCACCGCGAAGCGCCCGATGCTGTTGGGAATGTCCGTGGGCGGCACGCAGACCCTTCCTCCGAGCTGCTGGCACTTGCGCGCGGCGGCATCGACATCATCGACCGCCACATACGTCATCCAGTGGGGCGGCACGCCCTCGAAATCGGGCCCTTCCATCGGCATCATCCCGCCCAGGGATGGCTCCTTGCCCGCCGCGTTGAACATGGTGTAGGCGAACTGTCCCATGTTCATCTCCTCGTACTTCCATCCGAAGAGCGCGCTGTAGAACTTCTTCGCGCCTTCAACATTGGTGGTCATCAACTCGTGCCACACGAAACTTCCCGCGGGCGGCCTGGCTGGTGCGGCAGCCTCGCTTCCGCTTCGCCTGGCGGGCGGCTTCTTCACGGGCGCCTTCTTTCGCACGGGTGATTTCGATGCAGACTTCCTGGCAGTCGTCTTCTTCTTCTTCGCGCTGCTGCGTCTTGCCATGACTCGTACTCCCGATTGATATTCACTCGGAACAGCCTCATTGATTGAGAGGCGCGATGATATCGCGGCCGTCGCACTTTCGCGTCATTTGGGGAGCGCCCAAGGATGCTCTGCGGCGGCGAGGGATGTATCATCGCGGTGGCTCAACTGTGGACTACCCCATGAGCACCGCGACCGCACACTTCACTGATTCACGCATCATCCGTGCCCCGCGCGGGCCGCAGAAAACCTGCAAGACGTGGCAGGCCGAGGCCGCCATGCGCATGCTCATGAACAACCTCGACCCCGAGGTGGCGGAAAAGCCCGAAGAGTTGGTGGTCTATGGCGGGCGCGGGCAGGCGGCCCGCAACTGGGAGTGCTACGACGCCATCATCGCAAGTCTGAAGCGGTTGGAGCCGGATGAAACCCTGCTGGTGCAGAGCGGCAAGCCGGTCGGCATCGTGCGCACGACGCTCGATTCTCCCCGCGTCATCATCGCCAATTCGAATCTTGTCCCCCACTGGGCCACGCAGGAGGTGTTCGACGATCTGGCCGCCAAGGGCCTGATCATGTTCGGCCAGATGACGGCGGGTTCGTGGATCTACATCGGCACGCAGGGGATTCTGCAGGGCACCTACGAAACTTTTGCTGAGTGCGCACGCCAGCATTTTGGCGGGACGTTGAAAGGACGCCTGTGCGTCACCGCCGGCTGCGGAGGCATGGGCGGGGCGCAGCCGCTCGCCATCACCATGAATGAAGGCATCTGCCTGATGGCGGAAATGTGCATCGAGCGCCTCGAGAAGCGCGTGAAGGATCGGTATCTCGATGTGATCGAAGACGATCTCGATCGAGCAATCGCGCGAGCGCTTGCGGCGAAGCACGCATCCGCGGGCGAAGCGATCTCCATCGGATTCCTCGGCAACGCGGTCGATCTCCTCGAAGCCCTGTTCGAGCGCAACATCACCCCCGACATCCTCACCGATCAGACCAGCGCCCACGATCCTCTGAATGGCTACTACCCCGCGGAGATTTCGCGCGAGGATGCTGATGCGCTTCGCAGCGATGATCCCGAGCGCTACGTGCACGAATCCATCGAGTCCATGACCCGCCACGTGGAACTCATGGTCGAACTGCAGAAGAAGGGCGCGCGGACCTTCGACTACGGCAACAACATCCGCCAGCGGGCTTTCGAGAACGGCATGCGGCGCGAGGATGCCTTCGCGTTTCCCGGATTTGTGCCCGCGTACATTCGGCCGCAGTTCTGCGTGGGGCGCGGGCCGTTCAGATGGGTGGCGCTGTCGGGCGATCTCGAGGATATCCGCGTGACGGATGAGGCGATCCTGGAGTTGTTTCCGAACGATGGTTTCACCACGGAGGGCACGGAGAGCACGGAGGGGAAGGGTGGTCAGAAGTCAGATTTCAGAGGTCAGACCCGCGAATCAGAAGGCGCGCGCCAGAATCAGGCTTCCACCACTAAGAACTCCTCCGTGTCCTCCGTGAACTCCGTGGTGAATTACAGAACCGGCCTGCACCGCTGGATTCGATTGGCACAGGAAAAGGTCGCCTTCCAGGGCCTGCCCGCGCGCATTTGCTGGCTGGGGCTGGGCGAGCGGCATCTCGCCGGATTGAAGTTCAACGAGCTGGTGCGCGAAGGCAAGGTGAAAGCGCCGATCGTGATCGGCCGCGATCATCTGGACTGCGGCTCGGTCGCTTCGCCCAACCGCGAGACTGAAGCGATGAAGGATGGCTCGGATGCGATTTCCGACTGGGCCCTGCTCAACTTCGCCGTCAATGCCGTGAGCGGGGCCTCATGGGTGAGTTTCCACCACGGCGGCGGCGTGGGCATCGGCTACAGCCAGCACGCCGGCCAGGTGATCGTCTGTGACGGGACGAAGGAAGCCGATGAACGCATCAGGCGCGTGCTGACCAACGACCCGATGATGGGCATCTTCCGCCACGCCGATGCGGGCTACGACCTCGCGCGGCAATGCGCGGATGAGTTGGGTGTGAAGATTCCGATCTAGGAATCCGTCCAGAGAGCCTTTCTGAAACAGACGATGCGACTGACCTCAGCAAATCCTATTGAACGGTGTGCTGCCAGACTTACGGAATTGCCGATATCGGCGTCTGAACCAAATTCTGTGCAGCCGCAAGCTCGAGCCCATTCCTCAATTGCCTTCACAAGCGCACCACCAACGCCTTGCCGACGATTCGCTTCTTCAACATACCACCCTTCAAGATATGCCACACGACCTGAATAGCACTCTTCGGCGTAAGTGCGAATCGACACTTCTGCAAAACCAATTGCGCGGCCAGAATCGTCGACGGCAACGAACGCCTCTGCCGGGTTGCGGCGATCGCCAGCAAAGTATCGAGCAATCTCCTTAGCATGCTCATCAGAAGCAGACGGCCAAAGATTCTGACGCAGTCGCTCCCATTCCCTTGCATCGCCTGGTTGGACCATTCGTACATCCATCGATTGACACAATCATACATGCCTGCGATCCCCGGAAATCGGTCGCTTCCCCCAACCGCGAAACCGAAGCGATGAAGGACGGCTCCGACGCCATCAGCGACTGGGCCCTGCTCAACTTCGCCGTCAACGCCGCCAGCGGCGCTTCATGGGTGAGTTTCCACCACGGCGGCGGCGTAGGCATCGGCTACTCCCAACACGCCGGCCAGGTCATCGTCTGCGATGGAACTCCCGAGGCCGACGAACGCATCAAGCGCGTGCTGACGAATGATCCGATGATGGGCGTTTCCGGGGGTCCGCCACGCCGATCCGGGCTATGACCTCGCGCGGCAGTGTGCGGAGGAGCAGGGTGTGAAGATTCCGATGGAAAGAGACGCCTCTGATATTTGAGATTTGGAATTTGAAATCTGAGATTTGAGATTGCAGACAATCAACCGGAGACGTTGTCATGTCCACGTACAAGCGCTTCGAGGAACTGCCCGCCTGGCAGTCGGCGATCGACCTCGGCCTGCGGATCTTTTCGTTCACCGACGATGCCGCATTCAACTCACAGGGCGACCTTCGCAGTCAACTGCGCCACGCCGCGCTGTCCGTCTCGAACAACATCGCCGAGGGATTCGAGCGCGGCTCCACCAGCGAACTGCTGGCATTCATCTACATCGCGCGCGGTTCCGCGGGTGAAGCGCGGTCGATGCTGCTGTTCACCGAGCGGATGGAGCGCGTGCAGCGGGCCGCGAACACACCACATCTGAAATCTCAAATCTCAGATCTGAAATCGCTCGCAGAATCGTGCTCGCATCAACTCCGCGCGTGGGCCGATTCGCTCCAGCACTCGGACATCCGCGGCCCGCGCCATCTCAATGACGATTCGCGCGGTGCCTACGACCGGGGTAGGCGCACACGTGCATTCCTCGAGAAGCTCCGGCAGGTTCGGGCCGGCGCAGACCCGGAAGTTGCGTTCGGCTCGGTCGATCCCGTCGAGGAACAGTGATGCTTCTGATCAAACTCATCGCCACACCTGCTTTGCTGGCCGTAACCGCGTTCTGCGTGTTCGGGTTCCTGGCCACGTTCGAGGGCCCGGGCTTCCTCGGCTGGCGCATTGGCTACGCCGTGGTGGGGCTGTCGTGCCTCGCAACGACTGCGTGGCTGCTGGTTCGGCTTCGGGCGAAATCGGCCGGCACCAGCGATGGCCACCGATGAACTCACCATCATCGGACGCCAGCCGCAACATTGCGCGCTGACCGCTACACTGCCGCGCCATGCACACATCGATCGCACTGCTGCGCGGCATCAACGTCGGCGGGAAGAACCTGCTGCCCATGAAGGAGCTGGTGCGCGATCTCGAATCGCTCGATTTGAAGGCCGTCAGAACTCACATCCAGAGCGGCAACATCATCTTCGAGACAGCGCGCAAACCCTCGCGGGCACTGGCGGGGAAAATCGCCGATGCGATCGAAGCGCGCCACGGCTTCAGGCCGCACGTGCTGGTCCTCGGCGCTGACCGGCTGAAAGCGCTGATCGAGTTAAACCCGTTTCCCGAGGCAGCGCGGGAGCCGAAGTCGCTCCACGTGTTCTTTCTCGCCGCGGCGCCCGTTTCGCCGGACACGAAGTCGCTGGCGAAGATCGCGGCGCGATCCGAGCGGTTCCACCTGGCGGATGAGGCCTTCTATCTGCACGCGCCGGATGGCATTGGACGCTCGAAGCTGGCGGCGAGCGTCGAGCGGCTCCTCGGAGTGGCCGCCACCTGTCGGAACTGGAACACCATGACCAAGCTGCTGGAGATGGCCGAGGCATCGGCGCGGTAGACTGCCGCCATGGCAACAACGAAGCAGAAGCAGAACAAGCAGCAGAAGAAAAAGCTGAAGAAGAAGCAGGAACAGAAAGTCACGGCGGGACGGAAGACAACGCCGCGCGCGGCAGCGCTCCCTTCCACCGGCAACGTTCACCTCTACGTCGGCATCAGTCTCGACGGATACATCGCCGATCCCGACGGCGGCGTCGATTGGCTGAACCCCTATGGCGATGCCCGTGCCGGGTTCACGCCGTTCATCAAGACGATCTCCGCCTGCATCATGGGACGGACGACGTACGACCACGCCGTGACAAAGCATGGCGGGAGCGGGTCCGGATTCGGCGGAACCACCTCATACATCGTCACGCATCGACCGCTGGAAACGGATTCGAAGCACGCGGTTCCGTTTGTCGTGCTGCGCGATGGCGACTTGAAGGACCTCGTCGCAATGATGCGCGAGAAGCACCCCGGCGGCGACTTCTGGCTGATGGGGGGCGGCGGTGTGACGAAATCATTCCTCGAAGCCGACCTCATCGACATTCTCTCGGTCGCGTTCGTGCCCACGCTCATCGGCGCGGGTCTGCCGATGTTTCCACCATCCGAGTTCAGGGAACGGCGGCTCGCGCTCACGCGCCAGCACACCTATCCCAGCGGGGTGATCGAGCTGCGCTACGAGCGGGCCGCACAATGAAAAAACCTCGCCCCACATCGTGTGTGGCGAGGGTATTGGTGGCAGCCTTCTTCCGGAATGATCGCGACCGGTTGTCGCGACGTCTCAATTCACTTCTGCACACCCCGCGTTTCAGCGCACCGTGCCCGCGCTGCGCGTGAAGTTGACTTCCATCATCTTGAACTCGCGGCCCGACTTGGGATCGATGCCGTACATCTCGAAGGTGCGCGTGTTCTCGCCGGTGATGGTCTCGACCTCTCGGAGCGTGGTCTTCTTGTTGGTGATCGGGCAGGTATAGGAGTAGTTCCACTCGATCGACGTGCCGTCGCTGGTGCGCTCGCCGGTGCCGCAGTAGATACCGGTCGACATGTTGTCGATCCACGATGACTGGAACGTCTCCGTGGTGTTGTCAAACCCGTAGAAGCCCTGGCCCTCGAAGACGCCCATGGGCGACTCGCCCTTGATCTCGCACTTGATGTAGCGGCCGTCGTAAAGCGGCGTGCAGGTCGAGGTGAGCTCGCATTCGACCGGCTCGGTGTTGGGCGCCATCCACGACTTCGCCGTGCCGCGCCATACGCCGACGCCCTCGGCCAGCCAAGCCTGCATCTCGCCGGGAGTGCCGGCCTCGATGCACTTCTGCATGTCTTCCTGGGTCCAGCCGGGTGGGAGCGGCGGCGGCTGTTCGGGCGGGCTGCCGGGACGGTCCTGGTGATTTGCCAGCGCAATCGATCCGGAAACTGCGACAAGCGCGGCAGCGGCAACGATGGAGAAGCAGGTCTTACAGCTCATGAGTAGATTCCTCCTGTGTGGGTTACTGCTTGAATAAGTCGGAGCAGTTTTGCCCCGTGCCTTGGCGGCCGAAAAGCCGCGCGGGGCGGGCAAGACTGCGACAGGCACCATGCTACGTCGTGGGGCAACGTGCGCCCCGATCGCCGGCATGGGGTGAAATTACCATTTCAGTCAAGCATCGGTGAGTGTGTTCGAGGAGCATCCGCGTGACAAGGCTCATTGCTTAAGTACCTGTTAGCCGGTCACTTATCGCGGTACGCGCCCGGGGTGCGTCGGTGTTTCGGGCGTGGCCGGCTCAACGGGCTGGTCGCCGCGGCCAATTTCGGGGGTGCGGGGCGGGGCGGAAACCACGCGCGCATCACGAATCACGGGTGGATTGGCAGGACGTCCCGCAGCGAGATCTGCAAGGGGCGCTGCCGCGATTTTCTGAATCACATCAGCCCCCTCGACCGCATAGCCGAAGGCGCAATACTGGCCGTCGAGACGGGCCGTTCCCTCGCGCGAAAGGCAGATGAAGAACTGGCTGCCGGCTGAATCCGGATCATCCGCGCGGGCCATGGAGATCACACCAAAGTCGTGCGGAAGAATGCTCGGCTCGATCGGCAGCCAGTATCCCGGCCCGCCGCTCCCTCCGCCGGTCGGATCACCCGCCTGGATGACGAAGGGCCAGCCGTTGCGTTCGAGCGGCACGATGCGGTGGAAGATCACATCGCGATAGAAGCCGCCCCGCGCCAGTTCCAGAAAGTTCCACGCCGTATTCGGCGCTTCATCAGGGCGCAGCGCCATGCGAATATCGCCTTCGGATGTTTCGATGAGGACATCCTGCTCCGGATAGACTCGGAAACCGCTGCAGAGTTCAGGCTCGGGCTCGGGACGATTGTCTTCCTGCTCGGCGGGCGGTGAGGCCGCGGGCGCCCCCTGCTCATCCTGAGTTTCGTCGTCGCGCGAATCACTGCCGGTGGCGCGCTCGATCGCCTGTCGCTCCTCGGCGGTGAGGGGCGGCTCCCAGCCCGGTGGCGGATCGTTGCCCCAGCCGACAATGCGCGTGTATCGCGTCACACCATCCGGCCGCGTGGCACGCTCGATCCAGATCGGGGGGCGACTCATCAATGGCTGAATCACGAGCGATGTGCCGACCGGTTCGCCATCCTCGAGCAGTTGCAGATAGCAGGCGCGGCGGAGTTCCCAGATCTGCGGAAGCAGGTCCGCGAGATCAAAGCGACCCGCGCGCGCCGCCAGCGGTCCCGCCATCACGGCGCCTTCGGCGGTCATGAGCACGAGCGAGAGCTCGCCCGCTTCACTGCTCGCGCCCGCGTCGATTGCGAGCATGACGGGCCGATTGAAGCCGGTGTACAAGTGCTCCGCCGTGAGCGAAGGTGTGTCGGATGAAGGAAGCGCAAGGGCGCTGATGAAAAGGGTTGCGGTCAGCAGCATGTGTCAACCTCCGCCGTCTGTTGCCCGCCGTGAATGCGGCCCGGGAATGCCGGCGCTCGTATCCTAACTCCGTGGACGATCCTTCACGAGTTGCCATGCTGCTGCTGGATTCCGCCAGCAACCTCGCCCGGGCCAGCGATGCCCGGGCCATCATGGTCTATGCCGATGCCCTGCCGGAAATCACAGCAGTTCCGGCCAGGACGATTCTCGTGCTGCGCGAGGGCGCCGATATCCGGCGATCGAAGGCGCTTCTCAATTCCGCCGCCGGGTCGATTTTGGTTCCAGCGGTGACCTTGAGCCGGTTCGGACAGGTGACCCTTGCGACCATCATCGCGCTTTCCAACCGGAAGATCGATGTGGGCGACACGATCGTGTGCCTGAGCGGCCCGTATCGATCAATCATCGACACGATTCTGGTGATGACCGTCGGCCCGGAGTTCGAGTTGTTCGACGCCGCCGATCAGTCGGCCGAAGACGAGCCGATCCGCCGGGCGGTCTTTCATCGCCTGCTGGGTATCGCGCTCCAGCTTGGCCAGCACGGCCGCGAAGGCCGCCGAACCGGCGCCATCTTCGTCATCGGCGACAGCGAGCACGTGCTCAAACAGTCAGAGCAGATGATCCTGAATCCCTTCCGCGGCTACTCCGAGGAGGAGCGCAACGTGCTGGATGATCGGATGACGGAGACCCTCAAGGAGTTCAGCACCCTGGATGGCGCCTTCATCATCAGCGGAACGGGGATCGTCGAGACGGCGGGGGCGCGGATTCGCGTGGGCATCAGCGAGGGGTTGCCCTCGGGCCTGGGATCGCGGCACGCGGCGGCTGCGGGAATCACAGCACTGACGCGCTCGATCGCGATCACCGTGAGCTCTTCCGACGGCAACGTGCGCGTGTGGCGGGCCGGTCGAATGCTGGCGGAGTTCGAGCCGGAGATGTGAATTCAGAACAACACCGGCTTCTTCAGCTTCCGCCGCACCACCGACCACTGGCCCGCGTGCATCATGGTGTGATTGTTGGCGAGGATGAAGAGCGAGCCGAAGGTGGGCGCCAGCCGGCGCATTCCCTCGTTGGGATTGGGAGTGTCGAGCGACTTTTCATCGATCGCCTGCAGCGCGGCGATGGTCGCCTCGCGCACGCGGTTGAACCACTCGACGAGCTGCGTCTTTGGAAGACCACACCCCGCTTCGGGATTCCCCGTCGGCAACCCCCGGCCGCAGGTCTTGATGGACTCCGGCACGGCCGGATACTTCGCACCCGGCAGCGATGCCCCGAAACTCGCCTCGCTGGCAATCAGGTGAGCAAGCTGCCATGCGATCGAGTTGGCCCCCTCGACCGGCCGGATCTTCAGGTCCTCATCGCTCACATCGGCGAGAAAGCCGTTGACGACGTTCTGCGAGAAGCGCAGCGTTTCGGTAAGTGCGGATTTGACGTCCATCCCATCCTCCCTCTGAAAAAAAGTTGCGCGGATTCGCGGCGTTGTTCCTGTCGTTCGGCCTATGATAGGGTCGTGGCGTTGAAGCCGCAACCTCTTGATTATCTGCAGAACGAACTACCCGCGGGTCCCGCGCCGGATTACTGCGACCAGCTTGCAATCGGGCAAGCGCGGGGCTGCGGGGCAGATGGGGTTGTTCGAGGAGGCGGAGCGGCGTTGATTCCGTCCTCTGGTACACTGGATGAATGGTCCCTGCGCCACCCTATAGTCGCGCTGGGTCAGGCAGAGCGACCTGGCTGATCGGCATCGCGAGTCTCTTGTTGGCCGTCCTGCCTGCGTCTTGCTCCGACGATGATGCGCCAAGTGGTCTAGCCCAGTTAACCGCGGACTTCACGACAGCGGAAGCGCTCATTGAACACATCAGGACGGTGCTGTCGCAAGTGCCAGAAGATCGAAACAGTTTCTATGACCTTGTTTATGCGGAAAACGAATGGCAGCGACAGAACCACCAGTTGATTGTCCTGTTGAATGAGCCTCGACAGATCCTCGACAGCGCCTGCCTCTCTGCATTCGGGCAGCTTTGGAGTGGCTCGGGATCGGGACGCACGTGGCCAATCGAAGCTATGGAAATCGTCAGCAACGACGGCTCGCGCGCGATGGTTCATTGTTCAGATGATTACCGAGACAACTGGCCGCTTCAACTCGTCCGAATCGGAGAGGAATGGCGCGTTTCGGGATACACCTGGGAGCAGATGCCGCCCAGCATTCAAGAGGCACCGACGCTTGACGATCTGGCCCGGCTTCTTCCCCGAGTTCGTGCACTGCACGATTCCCGAATGAAACTCGTAGCACGTATTAAGGCGGGAGAGTTCGCCACGATCGAGGAGGCGCAACGTGCTGCCGACGAGGCCATGGAACAGATTCAATAACCGCGATCTCTGCTCCTGATGAGGGTGCCAATCATTCAGTCGCCGCCATACACTTACTCCGTGCCTCATGCACCCGCTCCAACAAGCGCCGAATCCCCTGGCACTTCCGGGGGCGACTTCACCATGATGGCGCCCCTGTGCTCCATCTTCCGCCGCCACCTCAAATCCAAGAACCTCAAGTACACGCCCGAGCGCGCGGATGTGCTGGATGCCATCATCGAGCGCGATGGCCTGTTCGAAGCCGAGGAACTCCTCATCGAGATGCGGCAGCGCGGCCACCGCGTCTCCAAGGCCACCATCTACCGCACCATCAAACTGCTCCAGGAGGCGGGCATCATCACGCAGGCCCTCTTCGATTCGCGGCAGGCGCACTACCAGCTCATCTACGGCAAGCAGCCGCGCGATTACATGGTGTGCGTGAAGACCGGCCGCCACATCGAGTTCACCGATCCCGAGCTGAGCACCATCCGCGACCGCATCTGCCGCGCCCACGGCTGGGAACCTGTCGGCCACCGGTTTCAGATTTATGCCCTGAGCCCGGAAGGCCGGAAGCGCATGCAGGCAGAGGAATGAAAACTCACCGCAGAGGCACAGAGGACGCAGAGGCGATCTGATTCCGGTGGCACGTACTTCAGTTCGTATCGCGACGCCAGCCGCACTCCGGACAGCCGACATCGAGATTCCCCCGCAGGTCATAGCCGCAGCGCGGGCACCGGCCGCGGCGCACGCGGATAAACCGCTTCGCCATTCCGGGGGCGAAGAACATCGCACCCCAGATCGCGGCGTAGAACAGCGTGTCGATCACAAACCCGGGCCAGATGGGGATGAAGGGTATCGGAAATTCGCTTGGCACTGTCAAGAATCCCCCGGGCGGTGGTGCGGCATAGCCGCCAAGCGCGGCGTAGGGCAATCCAGCGATCACTCTCCCTCCGGGTTCGGTCTGGCCCTTTGGTAGATAATGCCACTCGTGGACACCGACTCCTGAAAAATCGACTCTGATCCAATTTGGGTCTGTCGCTGTGATGATGCCTGTTCGCGAACTGAACCGCGCACATCCCCACGCCACGGCCGTTGTGCTGATCGCGCCAAAGATCAGGCAGAGCAGGATTCGCAGAATCCATCGCCGCATGGATCAAGTGTACCACGACCTGCCTGGAATCCCGCTCTCCGAAGGCGAGTCGCCCGGGGCGACCGCAGTTCACCCGCCGCGGCGCGCGGGAATGACCCAAGCCATCCGTGTTCATCTGCGTGCATCTGTGGTTTCAACCTTCTTCGAGATCGCGCTGGTCGAGCGGCCGGGTGATCGTGTACTTCTCGCTGAACCACGCGCCCAGGTCCGCCAGCTTGCAGCGCTCCGAGCAGAAAGGGAAGAACGGGTTGTCGGCCGTGATCTCCCCGCTGCAGGTGCGGCACTGCCGGGTCTGTCTGACGAGAGAAGTGAACCGCTCCTCGATCACCGTGGGAATGGCGAACGACAAACGGCGCATCGGACTGGTGGGACAGGTCTCTGACCTGTCATGGTCTTTGCGGCTCTCCGAGCCGCACGTCCTCCTGGGGTCCTCCGGCTCGGAGAGCCGGGGAGACCCTACACGGCTCGGAGAGCCGTGCCACCCCACTTCAAACTGAATCCGGATGGTGCGGAGCCGCGGCAATGCATCCTGCGGAACCTTCGTCGGCCACTCGATCGCAATGACGAGATCATCGGCTTCGAGCAGTTCATCCCAGCCGATGGATTCGAGATCCGATGCACCTGACATGCGATAGGCGTCGATGTGGACGACCCTTGCAATTTCGGAAGCACGCTCACGCCCTGCTCGAGGACTGAGGACTGAGGACTGAGGACTGAGTGCTCCGCCTTGCTGCCTTGATGCCTCGGGGCCTTTATCCCAGTTCCCCACCTCATACTCCTGATGCAGGACGAAGGTCGGACTCGAAACGTGCCGCGGGTCGCCGCCGAGGCCGGCAACCAGTCCGCGCACGAAGCAGGTCTTGCCCGCGCCCAGCGCGCCATCCAGCGCGACCACATCGCGCGGCCGCAGACAGCGCGCCACCTCGCCCGCGATGGCGAGGGTCTGCGACTCGGAAGAACTTTCGCGCGTGAAGGTCAACATTCAGAATTCACCACGGAGATCACGGAGAACACGGAGAAGATCTTGATTTGGTGATCTGGTGATTTGGCGATTTCGTGATTTGGTGTCGTCCGCAGGGCAGTGGCGGGCTGCATCGACTAGATCGCCAGATCGCCACTTCTCCAAATCGCCAAATCATCATTGGTGCTCCCAGCCGAGCGTTGAGGCATTGAACAACTGCGATCCACCGCGCACAACGATGCGCCAGCTTGCGGGATCATCCGGCCGCTCGGCGGCGAAGCCCGGCCACCCCCCCACCACCGCGCCGATGTGTGTGATGGGAATACCCATGAGCTCGTTCGGCACATCGCCGCTCGCGGCGAAGCACAGTTCGTAATCTTCCCCCTCCCCCACCGCGCTTCTCCAATCGCATCCCTGATTGCACGGAATCTTCGCCGCGTCGATTTCAATGCGCACACCCGACAGTTCCGCGATGTGGCCGGCATCCCGGCCAAGGCCATCGGAGATATCGATCATCGCGTGCAGGCGATCACCCAGAATTTCGCGCAAGAGTCGCCCCAGTTCAATGCGAGGCTCAAAGGTGAGGTGTTTGCCGAGACCATCATCGCCGACCGATCCGCCCAGCGCGCCGGTGACATAGATGGAATCGCCCACTTTGGCGCCGCCGCGAGTGACAGGTGAGAGTTGTTCACTCCACGGCTCCGCGAGGATCGTCACGGAGCAGACCAGCGGGTCATGAGCGCCCGCTTGGAACGCAATATCGCCACCCACCAGCGGACTCTCGTACTGGTCTGCGGTCTTTCGCATCGCATCGAACAATTGCTTTGCGCGCTCATCCGGGTATCCATGCGGCAGCACGCATGCCGCCAGAGCGCACACCGGCCGAACCGCCATCGCCGCCGCATCGCTCAAACAGCGCGTCATCGCCTTGCGGCCGACGAGCTCGATAGGCGTGACACCCTGTCGATAGTGTCTCCCTTCCACGACCTGATCGACAGCGGCGAGGATTTCAGTCCCGCTGAATCGCACCATGGCCATATCGTCGCCGGGTGGAATGAGCACTCGCGCGCCGGCCGGGAGGTCACGGTTTGAGCGGTAGATGTGCTGGTGGAGCTCGAACTCGGGCATATCGGAGGAATCCGGGGAGTGCGGCCCACGCACGTGGGAGACGTGCGGGCGGGACGCCCGCACTCCCCAATGGTGGACACGATAGCTTGGTGCGTTGATTGACGTTCTTGACGGGGTTTCTGGGCGTTCTACAATCGCGGGCCTCTCACGAATGGGCCGTCGGTCACAGGCGACGTTTCGAGGATGGCAGGCGGGGACGCCTGCCCCACTGAACTTCGATTGGGGCCGCATGGGGCGTGCATCGCGGTGACGCACGTTTCAGCCCGGAGGGGTTGGGGTTCCTGAATCGCGAAGAAGTTTGCGATGCTGGCTCCCTACGCCGCGGCAACAGCATTCGGTCCCCCGGGAGTGGCCTCTGCCATTCCCGGATGCCGGACGCCGAACCGCGCGGGTTAGCCGCCTCGCTTGTCGAGGCGTGAGATCGGTGGTTCGGGCGTGCCGGTGCGACTCGTGGTCCCGCCGACTGGCCCGTGGTGTAACGGTAGCACACCTGGTTTTGGTCCAGTGAGTCCTAGTTCGAATCTAGGCGGGCCAGTTTGCTTCTGATCGAGATCACGAGGTGTTGAGGGTGGCGCTTCTTCGCTTGCCCCCTCACCCCCAGCCCCTCTCCCGATGGGAGAGGGGAGTGAGCCACCCTCGATCCGGATCGGCCTGCGATGGGGATCGTGCTTCGCGTGGAAAAGTCATCGAACAACTCCGCGCGCGACAGCGTCGCGCGACCGCTGGCTGCGATCATCCTCGCCGCGGGCAAGGGCACGCGCATGCCGGGTGACATGCCCAAGGTCGTGTACCGCGTGGCCGATCGCGCCATGGTCGAGTGGGTCGTCGATGCAGCGCGATCGGTTCACGCCAACCCGATCGTTCTCGTCGTCGGCTACAAGCAGGAGCAGGTGCGCGCGTTGTTCGCGACTCCGGATGATGGCGACATCCGCTTTGCAGTTCAGGCCGAGCAATTGGGGACTGCCCATGCCGTGCACAGTGCTGTCCCGGCGCTCGACAGCTTTGACGGCGATGTGCTTGTGCTTTGTGGCGATGGCCCCCTGATCCGCGCAGAGACGTTGCAGAAGCTCATTTCCCGGCACCGTTCAACCGGCGCATCCATGACTCTTGCCACATCAACCATCGACGATCCGACCGGGTACGGGCGCATTGTGCGCGATGCGAGCGGCCGATTCCGCGCCATCGTCGAACAGAAGAACGCAACTGCCGAGCAGCTCGCGATCCGCGAGGTGAACCCAAGTTACTATTGCTTCGTGTGGCGCGACCTGGCGCGGGCCCTCGGCGAGGTGCAGCCCAACCCCCGCAGCAGCGAGTATTACATCACCGATGTGCCGGAGATCCTGCAGGCCCGCGGTCAGCGCGTCGAGGTCATTGAGGCCGTGCCAACCGAGGATGTTCTCTCCATCAACACCGAAGCGCAGTTGCGTGAAGTCGATCAGGTCCTTTCCGCGAGACTGGAGGCGTGCCGATGAGCGCATCCGACCAGGACATCCTGAAGATCTTCGCCGGCCGGACCGGTCGGGCCCTCGCCGCCACCATGTGCGAGCACCTCGAACTGCCGCTCGGGCGGGCCACGACCGAGCTGTTCCCTGATGGCGAACTTATTGTCAAGGTCGAGGAGGATGTTCGCGGCCGCGATTGCTTCGTCGTTCAGTCCACCTGCCATCCGGTGAACACGACGCTGATGGAGCTGCTGATCTACATCGACTGCTTGCGCCGTGCCTCGGCGAAGCGCATCACTGCGGTTCTGCCCTACTTCGGATACGCGCGGCAGGACCGCAAGGATGAAGGGCGGGTTCCCATCACGGCGAAGTTGGTGGCCAACCTGATCACCGCGGCCGGCGCCCAGCGCGTTCTTTGCATGGACCTGCACGCGGCCCAGATTCAGGGTTTCTTCGACCTCCCCGTGGATCATCTTGCGGCTGCGCCGGTGTTCTACCAGTATTTCCGTGGCATCCGCGACCAGATGGGCGACATCGTCGTCGTCAGCCCGGATGTCGGAAACGTGAAGGTTGCGAAGAGCTTCGCGACACTGCTGAACGCGGATATGGCCATCATCGATAAGCGCCGCGTGTCCGGCGAGCACGTCGCATCGACGACGCTGATCGGCGATGTGCGCGGCCGCACGGTGCTGATGTTCGACGACATGATCTCGACCGCGGGAACAGTGTGCGAAGCAGCCCGGCTGGTGAAGGATTACGGCGCCACCGATGTCATTGCCGCCTGCACGCACCCGGTGATGGTCGGGATGGCGATGCAGCGGTTGAGCGAAGCGCCCATCAGCCGGTTGATCATCACCGACACGATTCCGGATGGCGAGCGGCTGGCGCCAATCGCGGACAAGGTCACGGTTCTGTCGGTTGCCCCGCTGCTGGCGCAGGCGGTGCACCGCATTCATCACGACATGTCGATCTCCGCGCTCTTTCAGGAAATCGCGGCAACCAAGAGATAAACGCACAAACGTACAAATACATAAACGCACAAAGAGGGACGCCCGGCTTCCAGCCGGGCAGTCGACCAGAAACTCTCGAACAGCCCTTGCATTCTTCAGGAACAGTTGACCCATGGCCAAACATGAAACTCCCACTATTTCCGCCCAGCCGCGCGATCGCATCGGAAGCCGGTATGCCAAGCGACTGCGCCAGCAGGGCCGGCTCCCCGCCGTGATCTACGGCCATCAGCAGGACACCGTCTCCATTCACGTGGACGAGAAGGAAACCATCGCACTTCTCGAGCACGGCGCACACATCGTCAATGTCGATGTCGCCAACGGAGCGACCGAAACCTGCCTGGTCAAGGAACTCCAGTTCGGCTATCTCGGAGACAACGTGATTCACGTCGATCTGGCCCGGGTTTCGCTGGATGAGGAAGTCGAAGTGAGCGTTCACCTGCGCTTCACCGGCGAACCGGCCGCGGCCAAGAAGCCCGGCGCGGTGCTCACGCACAGCATCACGGAGCTTGAAGTCATCTGCAAGGCGTCGGACATTCCCGACGAGATCATCGTTCCCATTGGCGCCATGGAGGATGTGTTCACCGTCGGGCAAATCGTCCTGCCGCCAGGGGTGCGGACCAAGATGAACCCCGAGACTCCCGTGTCGATGATCACTTTCATCGCGGAAGAAGTCGTAGCCGAAGCCGCCGAGGTGGTCGGGGAGGCCGAGCCCGAGGTCATCACCGAGCGCAAGCCCGAGGGCGAAGAGGAGAAGACGGAGGAAGCGGCGTGAAGCTGATCGTCGGCCTGGGCAATCCCGGCGCGGAGTACCTCGGCACCCGGCACAATGTCGGGTTCGAGGTTCTCGACCGCCTGGCGCGGCGGCACGCGCCGGGCGCCATCGCGCGCAGCCGATTTTCGGGGGCCATGATCGAGGCGGAAATCGAGCGCGAGCGCGCCCTGCTGCTCAAGCCCCTCACCTTCATGAACCGGTCCGGCCAATCGGTCGCGGAAGCGGTGCGTTTCTACAAGATCGAGCCGTCGCTGGACCTGCTCGTTCTCGTCGATGATGTGGCACTGGAGTGCGGGACCATCCGGATGCGGGCGGAGGGCTCGGCGGGTGGTCACAACGGGCTGGCCGATGTCGAAATGAAGCTCGGGACAAGCGCGTATTCGCGACTCCGGATTGGAATCGATTCGCCAGGGCCAAACCCCCAGAAGGAATATGTTCTGGGCCGGTTCCGGCCGGACCAGCGCGAGAGGGTCGAGCCCGCTCTCGATGCCGCCGCCGACGCCGCCGCCTGCTGGGCGGTTTCCGGAATCAACGAAGCCATGAACCGTTTCAATCGCAAGGCAATCGCCTAGGATATGAGTTCCACCATGTCAGAAGAAACCCGAATCAAGCCGTACGAAGGATTGTTCCTCTTCCCCCAGGCCGCGCTCGCAGACCTCGGCTCCGCGGTTGAGCACGTGCAGACCATTCTGTCGCGCGCCGGCGCGGAGGTGATCGCGTTCTCGAAATGGGATGAGCGAAAGCTCGCCTACGACATCGCCGGCAACAAGCGGGGCGTGTACCTGCTCGCGTATTTTAAGGTTGCAACCAGCAAGCTTGTCGGCATCGAGCGCGACTGCAATCTGTCGGAGCGGCTGCTGCGCACGCTCATCATTCGCGCGGATCACATGACCGAAGAACAGATGCGTGCTGCCGATGCGCGGCAGAAGCTCGAGGATGAGATTCGGCTTCGCGCCACTCAGCCCGCGGCGGTCTTCCAGGAAGATCAGTCCGATGATCGCGAGGAGATGATCGAGGAAGAGGAAGAAGTCGAGGCCGCGGAAGCGTGAGCAGGCGAACCACCTCCCGCGCCTTCGATGAAGTTGATCACGATGGGAAGGAACGACAATGGCAGGCAACTTCAACAGAGTTCTGCTTCTGGGCAACCTGACGCGCGACCCCGAGCTGCGCTACACACCGAACAACATGGCGGTGGCCAACCTCGGCGTGGCGGTCAACCGCCGTTACAAGGGACAGGATGGCGAAACCAAGGAGGAGGTGACCTTTGTGGATTGCGAGGCATGGGGCCGCACCGCCGAAGTCATCAGCCAGTACCTGACCAAGGGCAAGCCGATCTTCATCGAAGGGCGCTTGCGCCTCGATCAGTGGCAGGATAAGGACGGTGGGAATCGCTCGAAACTGAAGGTGGTGGTCGAGAACTTTCAGTTCGTCGATTCGCGCGGGTCAGACGGCGGAGGTGGCGCAGGTGGTGCGCCGCGCCCCGCGCAGCGAACTCCGCAGCCCGCGGGCCAGCGAGCCGAGCAGCCGGAACCGGCGCGGGGCCCCGAGTTCGAGCCCATCGGCGAGGATGACATCCCGTTCTGAGATTTGATTTCGCCGGACCTGAGGGCTCGAAGGTCCGGTTCGCCAACGACATACCACACACTCATCTCCTCACAAACCACCGCTGGGGCGGCAATCCCGCTCCTAACTTTCATCCGAAAGGACAGCAGCAATCATGGCCAAGCGAGTTGAACTCCTTCTTGTGGACACCGTCGAGAATCTCGGCATCGTGGGCGACGTTGTCAAGGTCCGCCGCGGCTACGCCCGCAATTACCTGCTTCCCCTGGGATTGGCGGAATCGCCATCGCACAAGCGCCTTGAGGAGCTGCAGGAAAGGCGGAAGCAGGTTCAGGCGGAGCTCGCTCAGCAGCGGGCCGAGCGCGAGGCGCTGCACGAGAAGATCAAGGAACTGAAACTGTCGATGGTGCGCTCCTGCAATGATCAGGGCGCGCTCTACGGATCGGTCACGCAGCGCGACATCGCCGATGCGCTGGTCGAGGCGGGCTACAACGTCAATGTGCGCTCGGTTCGGCTGGGTCAGGTCATCAAGCGCGTGGGCGAGTATCATGTGCCGATTCAGCTCGACCGCGACCTCAAGGGCGATCTCACCCTCACGATTCAGCCAGATCACCCCATCGGCGAAGAGCGCGAGGAAATGGAGTTCGACAACGAGGGACGTTTGATCCGCAAGCCGCGCAAGCCCAAGGAGAAGCGCGGCGCCAAGCCGGAATCGGAGTTCAAAGCGGAGGCGGTGGAGGAATCAGCCGCGGCGGAATGAGGTCAGGCTGTTAGCCCCCGGCTCCGCCGGGGGGTCGAACCTCACGCGCGCCGAACTTCCGTTGCTGTTCCAATCCGCGCTGCGATTCGGACCCCCGGGCGGAGCCCGGGGCTAACGGGTCCGAACGAATCGCAACTCCAGATACCGCGCGACATAGTCCAGGATCGAGCTGGCCTCGGGGATCTCCGGGTTGCTTGTCGCCCCCATGGGCTCGAAGCGCATGCCGCGGAAGCGGTCGACCGCATCCTGCAGCGGGAGCCCATATTGCAGCGCCAGCGAAAACGCGCGGCAAAAGCCCTGGATCAGGCCCGAGAGCGTCGAGCCCTCCTTGCTCATCTTGATGAAGATCTCGCCCGGCCGGCCGTCGTCGAAGAGGCCGACGGTGAGATACCCCTCGTGCCCCGAAATCGAGAACTTGTGAGTCAGCGACTTTCGCGTCGCGGGCATGAAGAGCCGCGTGTTCACCTGAACCATGTCGGGGTAGCCCTCATCATGCTCGGCCATGGGGGAGCATAGCGCCCGCGCGAGCGCTGTGACTGTTCGCGACCATTGTCATCGGCGTGGCGGGTGCTTCGGATTGAATCTCGCCTAAATCACGGCCAGGCGCCAGCCGATGAGCGCTGCGCCGCCGAGGATCCAGGCGAAAGCGACCACTTTTCGGGGAAATCCGGCGATTGTGTGCTGAACCGCCAGCAAGGCAACGGTGATGACGATCAGGACGGCCTCGATGGCGAAGGCGCCGTAGCCGTGCGCGGGGCCGTAGTGGAGCGCCAGGTTCGCCTCCCGCTCGAGAAAGGGCCAGGACGCGCGGATGAGGGTGGCCAGCGAGGCCAAGCCGACCGACAGGAGCACGCCGTAGATTGCCGTCCAGAGCGCCGCGCGCACGGCCGCGCTACCGCCCGAATATACGAGGATGAGCGCCAGCGCCATGGTGGTCTGAAGAACACACAATCCGCCGGCGATCGGCAGCGATTCCACCGCCAGCAACCCGGCGATCACCGCTTGCAGGACTGCGATGGCGACGAGGGCGAGCAGCGAGAGCGCGATTCGATCCTCACATCGACCGCGCTCCACGGGCTCGCGCGGCGGATCTTCAGAGGGCGCGTTGGTCCAGAGGAGAACGGCCCAGATCGCGAACGCAACCTGACCGACGAGGATGGACAGCCGGTTGGCGGCCGCGAGCAGCAGCAGAAACCCACCCGCCGCCGCCGCGGCGAGCATGGCCCGTGTCAGGCGCGAGCGATCGGTGTCGGGAAGTGCTTGTGGAGCACGATGGATTACCGCGGCGGCGGTGATCATGGCGGCGCCGATTGGCACCGAAAGCCCGACGGCGCCGGTGGTGGCGGCGCCGAAACTCGTGTTGACGGAGGCCGCGGCGGCCGGCGCGCAGAGCATCAGCGGCATCCACACATCGAACATCCTCTGCCGACCCATGGGTGAGTCGCACTCGCAGAGCGCCGGCAGCAACACCCGCGCCGTCAAATGCAGCAGCAGGACCGCGCTCGCGGCCTGAACGATGAGGAGGACGATGTCGAAGGCCGGCATGCGCGCATGGTAAGGCAGAGCGTGCGCGCGTGCGGCGAGGGCCGATATCATTGGCAACGATGGTCTCGTGGTACTACCTCATCGTGACCACGCTGCTTCTGCTGTTGATCGGCCTGCTGGTGTACCTGCAGCGGCGGCGGATGATTCCGCCGGGCGAACTGCCGAGGTGCGGCGCGTGCGGTTATGTCGTGAAGGGACTCCCGGGCAACATCTGCCCGGAGTGCGGCGGCGACCTCAACGTCGTAGGAATCGTGCGGCCGGGTCAGCGGCGCCGGCCGTCGCGACTTGCAGCGGCAGTACAGTGGACAGTGCTGCTCATGCTTCTGGCCCCTTTCGTACTGGGCGCTGGTCCCGACCTCCTGGATGACGCAATTCCATCACCGTTGGAGTGGAATTGGGATGTGACGCTTCGCCAGCCGGGCTCAGGTGGTTATGAAAGCGTTACAATCGCCGCATCCGCTCGCGGCTGGAATCGAAGTACTCTTGGGCAGAAACCAAGAATCAATATCAGCCTGCTGTTGGTCGATGGCACATCGCGTCAGTTACGTACGGACGACGAGGGGATCATTCAAGACGGCGCCTTTTCGGGGCAACCCATCTCCACGGAAGTCATCGAAGCGTGGATGCGTGCGATCGGCATCTCGGGAGATGATGAGCGTGTACGGAAGGAAGCTGGAGTCATTGCGGTTGCTGTGGCTACACGGGAACATGACACCGTCCGTGATTCATACCTGAAGCAAGCTCAGCCCGGCGCTCAAGTGTTTACTGGATCCGGTGGTTCTTACGGAGGGCCAACGCGCATGCTCAACGAAGGTCACATCCGCATCGGCCTCGGCCTTCTTTTGTGCGTCGTGTGGCTTGCGGGAATCATCTTGATCATCCGTCGAAGACCGTTCCTACTCCTGGAAGTCAGGCACTCGTAAGCGCCGCCACCGTCTCGCCGCTCAGACGCCTGCGCAAGAGCGGCAGCAGCGACTGCGCTTCGAGGTACGTCTTCACCGGCCGGAAATAGACTTCCGTCATTCCCTGCTCATCGGGCTGGCCCACGAGCCGCAGCGAGCCCATCGCCCCGTGCATTCGCTCCTCCAGCTCGCCGGGATTCTCCGTCACGAAGATGATGTCCTGCTCGTGTCTTCGAATGCGGCGAACGCCGATCGAGGCGGCGCTGATGCGGATCGCGGCAAGCTGCAGGACCGGCTGTGCCGACTTCGGCAGATCGCCATAGGCAGTCACGAGATCGTGCTCGACCTTGGCGAGCTCTGCAAGTGTCTTCGCCTCCGATATGCGCCGATAGGCCTCGATGCAGCGAATGTCCGAAGGAATGTACGCCTTGGTGAAAGAACCAGAAACTCCAAGGTCGATGATGCACTCGGCGCGGGCGGGCGCTGCGCGCGGGCCTTCGCGCTTCAGCTCCTCGACCGCCTGCTGAAGGAGCTCGCAATAGAGCTCGTACCCCACCGCGCTGATGTGGCCGGACTGCTCGGCGCCGAGCAGATTTCCCGCGCCGCGGATTTCGAGATCGCGCATGGCGATGCGGAAGCCGGCGCCCAGCATGGAATAATCCTCGACGGCCTTCAACCGCCGGATCGCCGCTTCTGTCATCGTGCGATCATCGGGTAGCAGGAGGTAGCAATAGGCGCGGTGCTTGTAGCGCCCGACGCGCCCGCGCAACTGGTGCAGGTCGCTGAGGCCGAACATGTCGGCATCGTCGATGAACATGGTGTTGGCGGTGGGAATATCGATGCCGGATTCGATGATCGTCGTCGAAACGAGGATGTCCGCCTCGCGGCGCATGAAGGTGAGCATCACCTTCTCCAGTTGCCGTGGGGGCATCTGGCCGTGACCAATCACGATGCGGGCTTCGGGCGCGAGACGGCGGACATCATCCGCCATCGATTCGATGTCGTACACGCGATTGTGCACGAAGAAGATCTGCCCCTCGCGCGACAGCTCACGCTCGATCGCCTGTCTGATGCGATCCTCATCGCGGGGGACGACTTCGGTGACGATGGCGCGGCGGTCGGCGGGCGGCGTGGCCAGCGATGAAATATCGCGCAGGCCCAGGAGCGCCATGTGCATGGTGCGCGGGATGGGTGTCGCGCTGAGCGTCAGGACATCGGCAGTCATGCGTAAGGAGAGCAGGCGGTGTTTGTGCTCGACGCCGAACCGCTGCTCCTCATCCACGACCACGAGGCCGAGGTCTGCGAACTTCACATCCTCGCTGAGCAGACGATGCGTGCCGATGATGATGTCCACGCGTCCCTTGGCGACCTCCGCGAGCACGTCGTTCTGCTCCTTCTTCGTCTTGAAGCGGCTGATCGATTCGATGCGGAAGGGATAATCGCGAAAGCGGGCGGTGAAAGTCTGCTCGTGCTGCTCCGCCAACACGGTCGTGGGAACGAGCACCGCCACCTGCTTGCCGAATTCGACGGCCTTGAACGCGGCCCGGATGGCGACCTCGGTTTTTCCGAAGCCGACATCGCCGCAGATGAGCCGATCCATCGGCCGCTCGCTGGTCATGTCGCGCTTGACGGCGGCGATGGCGGCGAGCTGATCCTCAGTTTCTTCGTATGGGAATTCGGCCTCGAACTCGCGCTGCCACACGGTGTCGGCGGGGTAGCGCACACCCGGCAGGGCTTCGCGGGCGGCCTGCACTTGCAGCATCTCGGTGGCGAGGTCGCGAACGGCGCCTTCGGCTTCCTCCTTCTGCTTCTTCCACCTCTTGCCGCCCAGCTTTGACAACTCCGGCCGACCGCGGAACCCGCCGATATATTTCTGCACCATCGCGATCTGCGAAGCGGGGACGTGCAGCTTCGCGCCGCCGGCGAATTCGAGCGTGAGAAACTCCTCCTCGGGAATGACGCCGCTCGTCGAGCGCACGGCCAGCCGGCCGAACTCGATGAACTTCGCGATGCCGTGATCGCGGTGAACCACGAGATCGCCCGGCTCGAGGTCGAGGAAGGAGTCGAGCATTCTCCCGCCTGAGGTGCGTCGCAGGCGCCGCCGCGCATGGAACCGGTGCAGCAGTTCGTGATAGGGCACAAAGGCGTGCTGCGTCTGCTGCGCGGCGTCGCGCGCCTGCCCGTTCCAGATGAAGCCGCGATGCAGGTATGCAACCTCGACATCGAAGGCCGCCTCGCCGGCGTGGTCCTTTGCAAGCTCCCTGAACCGCTGGACTTCGCCTTCGTTCTGGCAAAAGACGGATACGCGCATCGACTTCGCGAGTTCGCCCAGTTCTGCCACCGCGACCTGGGTTTCCTCCGCGAAGTGCGGAAGCGGCGCCACCGGCAGGACAACTCGCCGTTCCGCCGATGCCCCTTCGCCAAACTGGTTGACATCCAGCACCGCCGCGCACGTGGCATGAGCGCGTGCGAACACCTCATGTGGCGCGACGATCCCCCGAGCATCGGTCAGGCGCTCGAAGTAACCGCGGCCCTGCTCATTCACCTCAATCAACTCCGAAATGACCATGAACGACGAGGCAGGCAGCAGATCGAGCAATGTCGATCCATCCGTGCCACGGAATCCTTCCGAGGCGGCCGCGATGATCTCGCACCGCTCGATGCGCCGATCGGAACCGAGCGTGTCCACGTCAATTTCCCACATCGATTCGATCTGGTCGCCGAAGAAATCGATGCGAACCGGGTTCTCTCCGCCGGCGGTGAACACATCGACGATCCCGCCGCGGACCGAGAATTCGCCCGGTGATGCAATTGCGTTCACGCGGGTGAATCCCGCCTCGACAAGCCACGCGGCCAGTTCCGCGGGATCGACGGCGTCTCCCACGGTCAGCACTCGCCACAGCCGTTGCATGGCCGCCCCGCCGGGGATTTCCTGCATCAGAGCCGCGATAGGCGCGATGACCACTCGCGGCGGAGCATCATCAGCCAGCCTCTGCACCAGTCGCAGTCGCTCCGCCACCAGTTCGAGGTTGGCGCCACCCTGGCCCGGAAGCGCCTCCAGCGCCGGAAACCGCGCCGCGTCCACCCCAAGCGATGTGAGTTCGTCGAGGGCTTCATCAGCCTCATCGAGATGCGCGACGGCCAGCAGGCAGAGTCGATCGAGCGATTGGGCGAATGCCGCCGCGATCATCGTGGTGCTTGAACCGCTCGCGCCGCGCGCGGAGATGCCGCCCTCTTCTCGGATCAGCGAGGCAAGTCGGTCGACGTGGCTGCTGGTCTGAAGGAGTCGGATGGGATTCATGAATGGTCGCTTTTCCTCGCGAGCTTCACGCTCACGACGGGAGGGCAGTGTGCGCCGGCGCACGCGCGGCCGCCGATCCAGCCGGGGGATCGGTCGCCGCGATCATGCCATCGCACGCACGATGCTATTGGGCCGAGCCGTGGAATCAATCACGATCGAAATCTGGTTCCGTCGGTGGCAGTTCGAATGAGATCAGCGGCGCCATTCGCTCCGCGATCGTGGGACCGATTCCGGGCACGCGCTGCACGTCTTCGAGTGAAGCGAAGGGACCATGCAGATCCCGATCGGCGATTATTCGCTCCGCCAGCACACTGCCCACGCCCGGCAGGAGCGCAACCTCCGCAACAGTTGCACGGTTGATCGCAATCTTGATCGCCGGAAGTGGCGCGATCGCCGGGTCAGGTGCTTCCGGCGTGTGCAGCACCGGCCTCAGGAACGAAACCCAGATCAAGACTCCTGACAGAAGAATCACGACGACGCCTGCCACGCCGAGCCCGGGAGGACCTGAGCTCGAGAACGGAGTCACACGCTCACTTTGCCGGGCAACTTCAGCGGACCCAGCGGCTTGCGCAATCGCCTTCGCATCTCGATCAGGCGCTTGAAGGCCGGCTTCTGGTGGCTGGGATCGCTCATGAGTCCCGCATGCGGAATGTCGCTCGTCGGGTGATCGCATAACTCGGCCCAGAAAAACGACTCGACGTGCGGCTTGGAAAGTGCCATTCCGAACGCCTTGCCCAACCATCGCTGCTGCACATCCGGCGACCACGGCTCCTGCCAGAACCCGCTTGTGTCGACCGGCGCAACGCCGGCTTGGGGGTTTCCCCTCTCACCTTTGGGCCCCGAGCTTGGCACGCCGATTCGCGTAATGAGAAGCGGCAGTTCGAGCAGAAAGAATCGGTCGAGCATGTGGCTCACGTGCATGAGATCCCGGGCGGGCAGGCCCGCGCCCGCCCCGAACGCGATCTGCAGCCCGTAGCAGTCGACACGGATTCCTTCCTGCACCAGCATATCGATATAGGTCAGGGGTGGCACCGACTCGTTGCCCTGACTGACGTGTTCGCCAAAGGGCTGGACAATCTCGATCATTGTGCGGCCCCGGCGCGTGCTCTGGGCCTGCTTGACCAGCAGGTTCACCATTCGAGTGAGGTCGAGCATCTGGGCGGGCGTGAACTGAAAATCGGCGTTGACATTCAGGCCAGCCGCGATCGACCACACGGATATGTAGCTGTGATAGCGCGCGATCACTCGTGTCAGGTGGTCATAGAGAAGATCTCTGGTTGTGTCGTAGTCGTGCTTCCATACCGCCATCCACGGCGGAATCGAATCCGGAAGGAAATTGATGAGCGGGCCGGCAACGACCGGCCGGCTGTTGCGGTGCGCCCAAGTCACCCAGCGATCGATCGGCTCCCAGTTGTAAGTTCCCTCGGCCGGAGCAAGGTCTTTCCACGACAGGGGCAGGTAGAGGAGATCGAACTCCTTGCTGAGCGTGGCAGCGTAGGGCTCGGGCGGGAGTTGGGGATTGATGCGCACTCCCAGCGTGGTGTTTGAGGCGGGCTTGGCCGTGTACCTGCGGTGAAGCAGCACCTCGGCGTGGGCCATGGCCAATCGCTCGGTGGCTTCAATGGCGCGCTCCAGCGATTGCCTGCCGTATTTATCCATGGCGACAGGATCGCGATCGTTCAGGCCAAGTGTGAAAAGCTGTCGGGCATCCTCCCACAATCGCATGGCGGGATGGTCGGTGCTGAGCTCGAACATCTGCCACTCTTCACACTTTGTGAGAAAAGTTTTGATGCGGTGCCGAGCCAGCTCATGGGAGAGGACATAGGGACGCTTGGAATCAGGCAGCAGGCAGGTCTGGAGAATCAGCGTCCCCGCCGTCCCCGCGTCGTATTGAAGCCCGAGGGCCGCGGCGCCGGCGCTTCTCTTGTCGCAGATGATCTGCCCCTGCTCGAATCGAATATCGCCTCGCACGCCCACGTCATCCGGGCCGAGAAGGTAGGCGCGCCGCAGAGGCCACTCTCGCGCCGGCCCCTGTTCATCAAAGACTGCGAATCGAAGCATGCGGGCTCCGTAAAACTCATGACGGTCGGTTGTGGGAGCAACCCTCCCTGTTCGACACCACCCGATTCAACGGGTGCGGAGGGTCATTCTCCGCTCAATCTCCGCCTCTGACAAGCGAGGAGGAGCGGCGGAGGACTATTCGCGCGCGACTGAGGCCATGATGCACCGGTTTCCCGATCACGCTAAACTCAGCCGTCATGAACGCTGTCAATGCTCCTGCGGCTCCGGCCGTGTACCGCACGTCACTTCCCCTGCCCCAACGCCGACAGGGCAAGGTTCGGGATATCTATTCGATTCCGGCCCGGAACGGTCTTCCCGGCCGTGTGGTGATCATTGCCACCGATCGCATCAGCGCCTTCGACGTAGTCATGCCGACACCCGTTCCCGGGAAAGGCCGGCTACTGACCGAGATCAGCATTCGCTGGTTCGAGTTCATCCGCGAGCGGGGCCTGATTGGCGATCATGTGATCTCGACATCTCCGCGGGATCTGGAAGGTCTCAGCCCGCACGACCGCGAGATGCTCGAGGGGCGGCTGATGATCGGCCGTGCCGCCAAGGTGGTACCCATCGAATTCGTCGCGCGCGGCTATCTCGCGGGATCGGGATGGGTCGAGTATCAGCAGACCGGCTCGGTGTGCGGCATCAAATTACCCTCCGGGTTGCGGGAGTGCGAGCGCCTGCCAGAGCCCATCTTCACGCCCGCCACAAAGGCCGAAGTGGGGCACGATGAGAACATCGATTTCGACGCGGCTGTCGCCCGCGTGGGCCGGTCGACCATGGAGCGCTTGCGGGATGTCACTTTGGAGGTCTACAGGACTGCCTTGGATTACGCCGCCGAGCGCGGGATCATCATCGCCGACACGAAGTTCGAGTTCGGTTGGGCGCTTGACGAAGAGAATCGGCCGACAGATGAGATCATCCTCATCGATGAGGTGCTGACACCCGATTCCTCGCGTTTCTGGCCGGCGGATGAATATGAGCCGGGGCGCGGCCAGCGCAGCTTCGACAAGCAGTACCTGCGCGATTACCTGCTGACGCTGGTGAAGGCCGGGAAGTGGGATAAGTCGCCACCGGGGCCCGAGCTGCCCGATGATATTGTGCGCAACACACTGCTCCGCTACGCGGAGGCACGGGAACGGTTGTTTGGATGACCGCTGGTGTCGATGTCCTTTTCCGCGACGATCATCTGCTCGTGCTCAACAAACCGGCCGGATTGCTGAGCGTCCCTGGCAGAGGGGCCGAACGACAGGATTGTCTCATCGCCAGGGCGCGGCAGGAGATTCCCGCAGCGCGGATCGTGCATCGACTCGATCGCGACACCTCGGGGGTGATTCTTCTGGCGCTGGATGCGGAAACGCATCGCGAGCTCAGCCGCATGTTTCATGATCGCGAGGTGAGAAAAACCTATGTCGCGATCGTTGCGGGCATCATCGGACAGGATGAAGGCGAGATCGATCTGCCCATGCGGAAGGATCTCGATGCTTCGAAGAAAACAGAAACACCGCGCCACATCATCGACCATACGCAGGGAAAGCGAGCGCTCACGCGCTGGAAAGTCATTGCACGCGATGCGCTTCCACCCCCATTAGCCCCCGGCTCGACTCGACTGAGCTCGCCGAAGTCCGCCGGGGGGGCGTTACGCGCCCTCCATTCACAGCGGTCCGCAAAATCGTGGAACCCCCCCGACCCCCCTGCGGAGCCGGGGGCGGACCGCGGTCGACATTCCATCCCCGGGACGCGACTGCAACTCACCCCCATCACCGGCCGCTCGCATCAACTGCGCGTTCATCTGAACGCGATCGGCCACCCGATTCTCGGCGATGACATCTACGCCCCGCCGGACATTCGCGCCGCGGCGGAGCGACTTATGCTGCATGCCGAGTCACTCGAATTCACGGATCCATGGAGCGCGGAATCGCTGCGCTTCACCGCCCCGTGCCCATTCTGATCCCAGATGGGTGGCACAGTCGATCCGCTTCGGCTCGCCCGTGTCGCTTCGTCAATCGGTCTGCATGACTGAATCGCACGGACGACGCTCAATGCGTCGACCGCGCCACCCTGAATCACTAATTCCATTCCGTCGCGTGCCAGAGCTTCTTGCCGCGCCTGAGCAGAATCATGCGCCCGTGCAGGAGATCGCGGGATGTGAGCGCGCGATCCGCGCCCGCCTTCTCACCATTCACCAGCACGGCCCCGCCGCCGAGAAACTCGCGGGCCTCGCGCTTGGATGAAGCGAGTGAAGTCTGCGGCAGAATCTCGACCAAAGGCGCGCCCGAGCCCTCGAGGAGCGACTTGTCATGCGTCGAATGCGGCACATCTGCGAACACCTCGCGCAGCATGGCGTTATCGAGCGAGCGGATGTCGCCGCTGAAAAGGGCAGCACTGGCCGCCTCGGCCCGCCGCATCTCGTCCTGCCCATGCACCATCGCCGTCATGTTTCGCGCCAGCGAGCGTTGCGCCTCCCGCGCCTGCGGCGACTTCTCGTGCGCGGCCATGATTTCTTCGATCTCCGCGCGCGGCATCATCGTGAACCAGCGCAGGAACTGGCCGACATCAGCATCCGCCGTATTGATCCAGAATTGATAGAACGCATAGGGGCTGGTGCGATTGGCGGTCAGCCAGATCGCGCCCGATTCGGTCTTGCCGATCTTCGACCCGTCCGCCTTTGTCACCAGCGGGTTCGTGATCCCATAGGCCTGTGCTCCGCCGTTCCGGGGGTCCCCAGCGTGCTTGCGTCGAATCAGGTCCATGCCCGCGATGATGTTGCCGTACTGGTCCGAGCCGCCGATCTGCACCGTGCAGTTGTGCTCTTCGTAAAGGTGCAGGAAGTCATACGCCTGCAGGATCATGTAAGAAAACTCGGTGTAGGAGATCCCCTGCTCGCGGGCTTCGAGCCGGCGCTTCACGCTCTCGCGCTGGATCATCTCGTTCACCGAGAAGTGCTTGCCCACATCGCGCAGCATCTGGAGGTACGAAATCGAATCCAGCCAGTCGATGTTGTTGACGAGAATCGCGGCGTTCGAACTCTTCCGATCAAAATCCAGGAACCGCTCGAAGATGGCGCGTTGAGAATTCACATTCCCCTCGATCTCCTCGCGCGAGCGCAGTTGCCGCTCTTCCTCCTTGCCGGAGGGATCGCCGATGAGTCCGGTGCCGCCGCCCATGACGACAATCGGCTTGTGCCCGGCCCGCTGCCAGTGCATGAGCATCTTGATGGGGATGAAGTTGCCGATGGTCAGCGAATCGGATGTGGGATCGAAACCGGCGTAGCCGATCCTGCGCGGCGTGCGAAGGTGCTCCTCGATTCCTTCCCCCGCCGTCTGGTGCAGGAGGCCGCGCCAGCGGAGTTCGTCGAGAACATCTATGGAGTGCGGGTTTCCTTGCATGGCGGTGATTATTGCCGCAACCGCGTGGAAGTGCAGGTCCGCACGGGCGCCCAGCGCTCCCCTCCCTGTGGTCGGGTCGCGGCTACACTCCGTTTCAGGTGAATCGATCCATTGAACTGCCACATGAGGAGGACCGTCATGCCCTTCACACTTCCCGACCTGCCGTATCCCAAGAATGCGCTTGAACCCCACATCGATGCCCAGACGATGGAGATCCATCACGGCAAGCACCACAACGCGTACGTGACCAACCTCAACAAGGCCCTCGAAGGCCAGCCGGCGTGGGCGGACAAGTCGATCGAGGAGGTTTGCGCCAACATCTCATCCATCCCCGAGGCCATCCGGGCCGCGGTCCGCAACAACGGCGGCGGGCACTACAACCACTCGCTTTTCTGGACAGTGATGGGGCCGGGAAAGGGAGGCCAACCAAAGGGCCCGCTCGCGGATGCGATCGCCAAAGCGTTTGGATCGTTCGACGGGTTCAAGGAGAAGTTCGCCGCCGCGGGTGTTGGCCGCTTCGGCTCGGGCTGGGCGTGGCTGGGCGTGAAGGATGACGGCTCCCTCTGCATCTGCTCCACTCCCAACCAGGACAACCCGCTCATGAACGGGTTGGTGGATTGCGCCTGCACCCCCGTGCTTGGGCTTGACGTGTGGGAGCACGCCTACTACCTCAAGTATCAGAACCGCCGGCCGGACTACATCGCCGCGTGGTGGAACGTGGTGAACTGGGACGCGGTGTCGCAGCGCTACGAGAAGGCGCGGGAAAAATGAGCGACGAGGCAACGAACTGAGCATGGCACTCACCAGTTCCGCGAAGCCCGGCGGCCACGCCGGGTTTTTTGTCTGAGAATTTAGGGCGGCTATCAGAATGAAGTTGGGGGAGCGCGGACGTTCCGTCCGCAGCGGATCTCGTGCGGACAGGATGTCCGCACTCCCCATTCTGTGCGGCGCTCTTAGAAAAAACTGTAAAAGAGGGGCCCACACTTGCCCGGAGCGGCATGTGTGCTAAGGAAACATTCGATCCAGTTGCGGCCTTCGGTGAATCGCGTTCCTCAATCAAACTGCAGCTCGAACCCGCCATCGCTGATTGACTTCGTGAACGACAGGATCCCATCGACACCCTGTGCTCCGCTTTCCACGGCGAAGAGGTTGTCGCCTCCGCCGTAGAGCGTCGGCACGGTGTAGGCATAGGTGAAATCGATGTGCCCGTCGGCGTAGAGCACGTTGCCGCCCCACGCGGTTCCGAAGAAGATCGATTCCTGCCCCGCTACCCCATCCTTGGGCCCTCGATTGCCCATGACCGGCATCATGCTGGGACCGCCCTTGATCCAACCCTGCTTGAATCGCTCGCCAAGCAGCGGCATGTGCGCGAAGGAGACGTTCGATTCGCTGGTGAGGTCGGCTTTGAATCCCGGATCCCAGTACACGCCCGAGGACGGGTTGTAGGACATCGTGTTGTAATCGGAATCGACATCGACATAGAAGCTCTGCTCGTTCTCGGAGATGAGCATCGACGGGTGGATGCCGGCGCGAGCGATGAGCATCGAAAACAGGTTGGCGGTCGTGTCCTGCGACTTGTCGCGCGAGCCGGACACGAGGCTGGGCGTGGGCAGGTGGCCGCCCACATCCATTTCCATCGCGAACATCCCCTGAAAGATCGAGTGAAGGTTGGTGCGATCGGCGTGGGTGCTGATCTGGTTTTCCTGCACGCCCCCGCCTGACCCCGCCGGACCCATCGCGCTCTGAAGCGATGGAACGGTGATCGCGATGAGAATGACGATGATTACGATCGCCGCGAGCATGCCGATCAGACTGAACCCCGCCCGATGATGAGTCGCCATGGTCAACCCTTTTTGAAACTTCGCAGGGCGCAACAAGTGTACGGCGGATCGGCGCCGCTGGTGTGCGGTCATCGAGATGACGGGTGGTTCACGCGGAAACCACTATTCGTCCCCTGATTCCGGCTGATTCGGCTGGGGGAAGGAATTGAGCAGCTCGTCGTGCCGCGCCTGGGCAATCTCGCGGAGGAATTCGACGATGGGATCAAGGTGCGATGCCCGGCCATGAATGGTTGCGCGCCAGCCGCCCGCAAGCGAGTCGAACCGGATCTTGTGAACAGGCTCGGCGGCTTGCCGGTCGCCTTCCGCATCGAGGCCAGGCGAGTCACTACCGAGAGGCGGTCCCTCGAACCATTCGTGCTCCTCGAGAAGCGCTTGCAACGTGTCGATCTGTTCAGGTGTCATCGCGGCCGCCCATGTCGTTCGATCCTGAAGGGCATCGAAGCCCCCGCCGAAGGAGATCATTCCATCACTGTCAACGCGGTAAAGCGCGTGGGACGACCGTTCATCGGTGACCAGCACCTCGATCGCGACGCCGCCGGTGGGTGATTGGGCATCGCCCGCCTTGAGCCCGCCGGCACATCCGCCCAACAGCGCCAGTGCGAAAACTGTACCCGGTACGGTTTTCGGGTCAGTCAGAATCATTGGGAGGTCCCTGGTCCGTGGATCGGTAGGGCGCGTAAGGATCGGGGCCGAAGTCGTATCGGCGCGGAGCGAGCACGCGGGCCGAGGGGGGATCATCACTCATCCACGAGAGCGCGGCGAGCGAGCGCGCCAGATTCCTGACCGCTGAGTTACCCCCGCCAAAAATGTGTGCGTGGCGCTCGCCATCCGCGCGGATCGCCAGGTTGTACCGGATCTCGCCCAGATAAGTCTCGACGGTGTCGAGGTTCCCTACTAACGCCGTGGTGCTGCTCGCCGTCAGATCGTTCTCCTGCGCCACGCGCCACAGCGCTTCCACCTCGGCGAGGGTTAGAGTCCGCCGGAACGGCGGGAACTCGGCAGGATCCTCTCCAGGCGCGGTGGAGGCAAGGAGATCGCCGCCGGGCAGCACGACGAACCGGCCCGTTCGTTCGTGCGCAGGCGCCTGTTCCTGCTGCGCCTTATCAAATCCGGAGACAATCACAAGGTCGATCGTGAGATCGTCCGGCGGTCGCACCGAAGGCGCCGGCTTCGATGCGGCACAGCCCGTCATCGACCACCCCAGCACGGCGCAGAGAAGCAGGCACACTCGTCTCACGCCGACAGTGTACGAAGTTGCGCTCGTCCTGCAAGCACGGCAGCACGTCCCGCACGTTTCGGGGGTTGTGCCTGGCATGCCTGGGTCAACGCATGTCGCAACGCATCGCGTTGACCTTTGGCGGCGCCTGGCTACCTTGTGCGGCTATGGACGCCAGCGCCCGGTGGCTGAATGACTACCTCGATCCGCCCTGCACAGCCGAGGAGCAGGCGGCGATCCTGACCGCGCACGCGTTCCCCGTCGAGCATATGGCGCCCGTCGATGCGGGCGGCGGTCTGCGCGACATGAAAATTGCCGTTGAAGTGACCTCCAACCGCGGCGACTGCCTGAGCCATGTGGGGCTGGCCCGCGAGATCGCCGCCGGAAGCGGGCGCACATTCAGGCCGCCGGCCCCGACCAATCGCGCCATGGGGCCGAAGGCGTCATCCTTCATTCGCGTCGTCAATCACGAGAAAATCCGCTGCCCGATCTATACCGCGCGGATCATCCGTGGCGTGTCGGTCAAGCCATCACCCCAATGGTTGGCGCAGCGGCTCCGCGCCATCGGCCAGATTCCGCGCAACAACATCGTCGATGCGACGAACTTCGTCCTCTTCGAGCTGGGCCAGCCGACGCATGTCTTCGATCTCGCGAAGATCAAGGGCGGCGAGATCAACATCCGGCTGGCGCGCGCCCGCGAGCGGTTTCTTCCGATCGGCGAGGGCGAAAAGGAGATCGAGCTCACGCCTGATGATCTTGTCATCGCGGATGCCAAGGATGCAGTCGCGATCGGCGGCGTCAAGGGTGGCGCCCTCTCCGCGGTCACGAATTCGACTCGCGACATTCTTATCGAATCCGCGACGTTCGCTCCGGTCACGGTGCGCAACTCATCGCGCCGCCATCGCATCGAAAGCGCCTCGGCTTACCGCTTCGAGCGCGGCGTGCATCCCGGATTCGTCGATGGCGCGGCGGAACGGCTGGTGCAGATCATTCTCGACATCGCAGGCGGCGAGTTGTGTGAAGGGCGGGTGGCGGATGGCGCGCCCATCGCCGCGGAACGACAGGTCCCCATGCGGTTGCAGCGGTGCAGGGGCATCCTCGGAATCGATCTGCCCGCAGCGCGGATGACGGAGGTCCTATCGCGACTGGGTCTGCATCCTGTCGCGTCGGCCGACAAGATTATCTGCACGATTCCGCCGGAGCGATTGGACATCGAGCGCGAGATTGATCTCATTGAGGAGGTTTCGCGTCTGAACGGCTACGACGATTTGCCCGTCGCGGAGACAATCTCAATCCGCGTGGCCGCTCCTCAGGCGGTGGTTCAGGCCAAGCGGGCCCTCGCGGATGCTCTGAGCGGCATGGGATATGTCGAAGCGGTCACGCATTCGCTCATTTCGGAATCCGCGGCAGAGCCCTTCGTTGCAGCCGGGAAGGAATCTCTTCGGGTCGCGGATGATCGGACCAGGGCGGAGCCGGTTCTGCGAACCTCCATCATTTCGAGTCTCCTGCGCGTGCGGCGACTCAATGAGGATCAGGGCGTCGCGGACCTGGGACTCTTCGAGATAGCTTCGACGTTTGTGAAGTGCAGCGGCGACATTCACGAACGCCAGCGGCTCGGGCTCCTGAGAGACGTGATGGATCCGGTTCTCGGCTTGCGGCCGCTGCGCGGGGCGCTTGAAGGGTTGGCCGGTGTCCTCGCGGGCGACTCAAGTCTGCTGCGCGTATCACCGTGTGGCAATATCCCGTGGCTCGAGCACGGTGCGCAGGCGTCGATCTCGATCAGAGGGCGCGACCTCGGCTGGATAGGCATCATCGATGGAAGCGTGCGAGGACGCTTCGGCGTGGAAACGAGGGTGGCCGCCGCGGAGATAGATCTTGAACCACTTCTGGCCGGCTACCCGCCGCTGCGCGAGGTGGAAGCCCTGCCCGCCTTTCCGCCCATCGAGCGCGACATCTCCGCGATTCTCGACGAGCAGACCTCGTGGGAGAAGGTCCGCAAGCACATCGAATCGCTGCGCCTCGACCTGCTCGAGTCGATCGATTTCATGGGAACGTATCGCGGCAAACAGATCGGCGAGGGCAAGAAATCGCTCACACTGCGGCTGCGGTTCCGCGCGCGGGAGCGCACGCTGACGCACGACGAAGTCGATCCACAGGTCGATGCCGCCATGCGATCGCTTGAGAAAGACCTTGGCGCGAGCATCCGGAAGTGAGGCAACTATTGACGATGCGAGAGCAATCAGTTTCCGATCTTCTGGCGGCGCTGGCGGCCAAGGTCCCGTCGCCCGGAGGCGGGACTGCGGCGGCGCTGATTGCGGCCGTGGGAGCGGCGCTCGCGGAGATGGTGGTTCATTACTCACGCGCGAAGAAGAAGCTCTCGCAGCACGAAGTGATGTACCACGACCTCCTGCAGCTCCTCGCGGTCAACCGCGCGGCAGCGCTGGTGCTGGCCGAGGAAGATGCGCACGCCTATGCACGCCTCAGTGAACTGCAGAAGCTGGATGAGGCCGATCCCCGGCGCACTGCGGAATGGAGCGGCGCGGTCGAGCGCGCCATGGCGGTGCCCCAGCGGATTCTCGATCTTTCGCTCGACCTGCTCAACGTGTGCGAGCAACTGATCGGGCAGAGCAACGAGATGCTGCGCAGTGATCTTGCGATCGCGGCGGTTGCGGCGGAAGCAGCGGCCGCATCGGCGGGGTGGAACGTCCGGGCGAATCTGCCGCTCTGCGAGCCGGCGCTCCGCGACAGCATGTCGAATTCGCTCAATTCCCGATTGCATGATGCAGCCCGGCTGCGGAAGCGCATCGAGGACGCCTGTCGTTGAGTCAAGGGGTAGGATCCCCTGCGATGGCATCCAAACAGGGGACAGGAGAACACGTTGCGGTCGTCTGCCCCGAGTGCGGCCGGCGGAGCGATGATCGCTCGCGCATCCCGATTCCATCGCTCTTTCACTGGCGGCGCACCGTCCCGGCGGGGATTGCGTTTCTCGCGTCGATCTCATTCGCTATCTGGCTGGCGAGCACGCCACGCACGGGAACGATCGGGTCCGGCTCGGCCGTCGCCATGCTCATCGATCCACCCTTCACGCGAGAGCAACTCGAATCAATAGCAGCAACGAATTCGAGCAGCGCCAAGAATCTCCTCATCGAGGCCGTGCTGAACGCGATTGGGAGTGCGAACGATCGAGCTCCAGGTGAACGCCATCTGGATATCGGGCTGGTCGATGGTCAAGGCACGCGAGCAAGGAGTGCATCGATCGGCTGGCCCAGCCCTTGGGCATGGGAGTGGGAATACCGGCAGTACGATGATGCCGCAGCGCGCAGCGGTTTTCGCCCGGGCATGACCAATCCAGTGCTCCGCCCGCTAGGAAACGGCGAGTTCCCTCGCAATCTTGAAGACCTTCCACCGCGTCCACGCTGGGCATTGAACGCGACATCTCTTGTCCATCAGCCCCCTCCCGAAGAAACCGGCGGCGCCTATGTGACGAGAGGCGTCGATTTCAAGTTGATCGTCCCTTTCGCCGCAGCCATCATTCTTGGGTGGCTCCTCGTGTGGCTTGCTGTGTGCCTGATCAATCGATTTCGCAAGAACGCGAATCCGATTCACGGTCGGGCTGCGAAACTGGCCGCAGCCACGATTGCTGTGATCGCAGTGTTGATGACTGGGATTCTCGCCGGAGAAGAGACAGATCAGTTCACCTTCGGACCCTTCGGACGAGGATCGAGCGAGCAACACGGTCGCCCACCTGGCAAGGTGTATTGGACGAGGCGCGATTATGCGCGGCCGGGACTCACCGTTCGCGACCTTGAGATGCTGGAGCACTCGGCTGGCGCTGACCAGATCGTCGCGGAGAAGTTCCTAGAGGCCCTCGATCGCATTCCAGAGTCGCCGATGCGCAGCCAACGCCCGGCGTACCTTTCTGTGGCAGCGGATACCGAGAGCATGTATCTGACCGGCCGCCATCGCACCTTCAACGAGAAGTTCTTCGCGTTTTCAACGTCTGAGATGCAATTCTTCCGGCGAGGCGACCTGGGACCGATGGATCTGCTGGCGTTGCCGCGCGGAATCTCTCTTCATTACCGCTTCGGATACCTGTCGATCTACTTTTCCAGTGGAAACCCCGACGCGCTCACCCGCCGCATCACGATTCACGTCATGTCAGTCGGAATGATCATCCTGGCCATGTGGCTTCTGTGGCTGCTCGCGCGCTGGTCGTGCTCAGGAGTACATGTCGCGATCGTTCACCACAGGCGAAGAACACGGCGTTGTGCAGGGTGCGGCTATATTCTGGCCGCCTAGATCGGCCGATGCAGTGGTTCGCCGGGGGAGACTTCGCGAAGCGAGGCCGTTTTCATCTCCGGCTGGCCTGGTTTGAGGGCCGACTGCAGGGCGCCGAGCACGCGCCCGCCTCCGATCAGGCTGCCCGCCTTGATCTTGGCGACTTCCTTCTCCAGTTCGGGGTCGAGCTGGAAATTTTCCTGGGGAATGAGACCAGCTTCGATACCGGCGCGAAAGCGCAAACCGGTCGCGGCGATGGCCGCGAGGCCCGCCAGCGGAAGGATGCAATAGCGGCCGTAGAACAGAATGCCGCCATCGGTTGAGCTGTCGAGGTTGGTCGCCGGATCGCCGCGAAACACTTCCACATCGGCCGCCATCGAGGCATACGTCGCGAACAATCCACCGAAGGGAACGCTCTCGAAGAGCTGCGACAGTGGGAGCGCGAGCACCACAAGCACGACCGCCCACACGAAGGCGCCGGCGGCGCGATTGACGCCCGACGTGCCTGCGCCCGCAGCCAGCACAACCGCCAGACCAAGAAGCGGCAGCAATGACACGGCGGCGAGCGTGCCCGCCGCGATGCTGATGCCGGTGATTGTCCGCAGGACCGTGTCGGCGCCGGAGTACTGGCGGTTGACATCGATCGGCGTCCGCCCGGCATCGGCCTGGCTGTCGCCGGTCTCGCGCACCGACTGCCGCCGCAGATCATCGGTGCCAAGGACCTCCGTTGCCTGTTCAGGCCGCGGTGCTTCTTCGACGATGCGATAGCGGATATCGGTGAAGGTCAGCAGCGACCAGACCACGGCCTGCGCAAGCAACGCCAGACCGATTCCCCAGCAGCAGAACGTGACTGCCGTGCGCAATTCCTTCAATGCCGCGGCAAACTGGCGCGTGGCGTGCTTTGACATGCCGACCTCCATCCAGAGTTGCCGCCTCGGTCCCGAGTGTGACAACATTGGTTCATCGACTCGATCGGAGGGTGGATTGACGAGGCCGGCGCGGGCTGGGGGGATTGCGCTACTCCTGCGGGCCGCAAGCAGGGAACGACGGCGCCACCGTCGCTACAATCGACGCTGTTTGCCACAACACCCGTGGGTTTGAGCCATATGCACGCCGCCATCCACGAACAAATCGATGCCCTGGATGATGCATTTCTCGATGCGGTGGTCGCGGGCGCCGCTCGGCTGTCGCCTGCTCAGGCGTTGCAGCTCTATCACGAAATGCCGCTCTTCGAGCTCGGACGGCTGGCCGATGCCCGGGCCCGGGCCCTGCACGGCGATCACATTCGCACCTATGTCATCGATCGCAACATCAACTACACCAACATCTGCACCGCCAAGTGCACGTTCTGCGCGTTCCGGCGGGATGGCGATGAGGCTGACGCGTACACGCTCGAATACGAGGAGCTCCTTGCGAAGATCGAGGAACTTGTCGCGATTGGAGGCACGCAGATTCTCATGCAGGGCGGCATGAACCCGCGCCTGCCGCTTTCCTGGTATGTCGAGCTGCTCCAGCGTATCAAGTCGCGATTCCCGCACGTGCACGTGCATGCGTTCAGCCCGCCTGAGTTCATCGAGTTCGTCAACTTCTTCGATCCACCAGGCGGCTGCCTCGAAGACAAGCTCCGCTGGGTCATGGTGCAGTTGAAGAATGCAGGGCTCGACACTGTGCCGGGCGGCGGCGGCGAGATTTTCGCGCCCGCGGTGCGCCGCAGGATCGGGCTGGGCAAGTGCGATGCGGACGCCTGGCTCACCACCATGCGCGTGGCGCATTCGCTGGGCATGAACACCAGCGCGACCATGATGTTCGGCCACATCGAAGGCTTCGCGGATCGCATCCATCACATGGATCTCGTGCGAACCTGGCAGGATCGCGCGATCAGGGATTTCGCAATGGATGGCGGCGGACGATATGTCGCGTTCATCGCGTGGCCGTTCCAGCGGGAGAATACCCCGCTTGGCCGTGTGAAGGAATGGGGCCACGTGGAGGGAGACGACCTCAGCCAGCCATTCCCCGGTGACGCGGTCGCAGACGATCCTCAATTGCGCGAGGCCGGCGAGCGGGATCCTGAGACGGCCCATCGTCTGCAATCCGCAGCTCATCCGCTGTTCGGCCGCCGGGTGCGCCTGGCCGGCTCGACCGATTATCTACGGACACAGGCGCTCACGCGGCTGTATCTCGACAACATCTATTCGATTGGGGCATCGTGGGTGACGATGGGTCCTCACATCGGGCAGGTGGCGCTCCAGTTCGGCGCCACCGATATGGGATCTGTGATGATGGAGGAGAACGTCGTTTCGAGCGCGGGCACGACCTATTGCCTGAACGAAGCGGTCTTGTGCCACCTGATTCGCGATGCCGGGTTTGTCCCCGCCCAGCGCGACAATGCGTATCGAGTGCTGCGAGTCCATGCAGGCCCGGATGCACCCGATCTGCGCGTGCAGGATTGGTCAACGCAACGCGCGAAGCGCCTTCATTTTCAGGCGCGCGAGGAAAAGGCGATCGAGCTGCGCATCGAATCCGCGGCCATCGGTCAACCCGCGTAGCCGCCTGTAAGGTCGAATCCCTATTTCGCGGCCGGGCTGTTCCGGTTCCGTCAGGACAGGCGGTAGCATCGTCTGCTGGAATGTCGCAGACTGAAAGGATGGATGACAATGCAACTTCCCTACGCCAACAGGCGTGATGCGGGACGTGTGCTCGCGGAGCACATGAGCGGCTATCGCGGGCGTGGAGACCTGCTGGTGCTCGCGCTGCCGCGCGGAGGCGTGCCGGTGGCGTATGAGCTGGCGGAAGCACTTGAAGCGCCGCTTGACCTCATCATTGTGCGCAAACTCGGAGTTCCGGGGCAGGAGGAACTCGCCATGGGCGCGCTCGCAAGCGGCGGCGCCATGGTCATCAACCGCGATGTCGTCACGGCCCTGGGAGTTTCCGACGACTCGATCGCCGCGGTGGTCGCGCGCGAACGGAGGGAGCTGGAACGCCGCGAGCGGGCCTACCGCGGCAATCGACCGCCGCCCCAGGTCGCCGGCCGGGCGGTGATCCTTGTCGATGACGGTCTGGCGACGGGCTCGACGATGCTGGCGGCGGTTTCCGCGCTGCGCGAGTTACACCCATCGCAGATGATCGTCGCCGTCCCGGTCGCGCCGCCGGAAACCTGCGAAGCGTTCCGCAAGGAAGTGGATGCGATTATCTGCGCCGCAACACCGAGAATGTTCCGGGGCGTCGGCGCGTGGTATCTCGACTTCGAGCAGACAAGCGACGAGGAGGTGCACGAGTTGCTCGAGGCGGCGTGGGCCCGCACAAGCGCGGAACCGGCCAGAACCCATCGCGATTAGGGACGCATTCCGGAGGCTTGCTGATGGTGTCAATCCGGGACAGGTCGGCCGAATTGAGCGAGCTGGTGAGACAGGCCGCGACGCCGCTCCGCGAGCCCGAGGCGGACCTGGCTCCGCTGGCGGAGCGCGGTGCGCGGGCCCGGTTCGTTCTCCTCGGCGAATCGACGCACGGCACGCGCGAGTTCTATCGCGCCCGCGCCGCCATCACACGCATGCTGATCGAACAACAGAGCTTCGCGGCGATCGCTGTCGAGGCCGATTGGCCCGATGCCTACCGCATCAACCGCTACGTGCGCGGATCGGGCTCCGACCGATCCGCCGCAGATGCGCTTGGCGATTTCAAGCGATTTCCGCGCTGGATGTGGCGCAACACGGAGATCGTCGCGTTGCTCGACTGGCTGCGCGGGTGGAATGGTCCGCGGCCGGCCCGGCAGCGGGTCGGGTTCTACGGGATCGATCTGTACAGCCTTCACGCCTCGATCGATGCCGTCGTGACATACCTTGACGATGTTGATCCCGCGGCCGCAATGCGGGCCAGGATGCGATACGCGTGCTTTGACCACGCGGACGGGGGCGATCCCCAGCGATATGGCTATGCCGCAACCATCGGGCTGCGCAAGAGTTGCGAAATCGAGGCGGTCGATCAACTCGTCGAATTGCGGCAGCGCGCCATGGACTACCTGCAGCGCGACGGCCTCGTGGCCGAAGACGAGCAGTTCCAGGCCGAGATGAACGCGAGAGTGGTCCTCAACGCCGAGGAGTATTACCGAGGGATGTTCGGTGGGAGGATCAATACGTGGAATCTCCGCGACCGGCACATGAGCGAAACATTGAATGCGCTGGCGTCACACCTTTCGCAGACAGGTCGCGCCGCGCGGATCGTGGTCTGGGCGCACAATTCCCACTTGGGCGATGCACGCGCTACCGAGATGGGCGAGCGCGGCGAGCTCAACCTCGGCCAGTTGACGCGCGAGACGTGGGGCGAGCAGTCGGCGTTGATCGGGTTCACCACCAGCACCGGCATGGTATCGGCTGCCAGCGATTGGGGAGGCGCTGTCGAGCGCAAGCACGTGCGCGCGCCAATCCTAGGAAGCATCGAGCGCGTCCTTCATGGAACCGGCCTGGGCAATTTCATGCTCGACCTTGGTCAACCCCCGATCGCCGACGCCCTGCGGGATTCGCTGCTGGAGCGCGCCATCGGAGTGATCTACCGGCCGGAGACCGAGCGCCAAAGCCACTATTTCGCTTCGCGGGTATCGGAGCAGTTCGACATGCTGGTTCACTTCGATCGCACCGAGGCGCTTCACCCGCTGGAAGTCACTCCCCAGTGGGAACGGGGCGAGCGCGAGCACATTGCTGAGACTTTCCCGACGGGACTGTGACCTATGAGCATTCAGAGGAACATCCAGAACCAACGGACTGTTGCGATCCGCAGCGGCAGCGCGCGCCTCGAAGGCGATCTGACGATCCCGCCGGGTACGGGCGCTGTGGTGGTGTTCGCTCATGGCAGCGGGAGCAGCCGGCACAGCCCGCGCAACCGGCTGGTCGCATCCGGGCTGAACGACGGCGGGCTGGCGACACTCTTGCTTGACCTGCTCACGCGCGATGAGGAGATCGCCGAGGCGCATACCCGCCACCTTCGCTTCGATATCGGCTTGCTGGCGGAGCGCCTCGACGCGGCCATGGCGTGGCTGCGGCAGGATGCCGAACTGGGCGCGCTGCCGATCGGGCTCTTTGGCGCGAGCACCGGCGCTGCGGCCGCGCTCGTCGCCGCAGCCAGACGGCCCGAATGGGTGCGAGCCGTGGTCTCGCGCGGCGGCCGGCCGGATCTCGCGGGCGATTCGCTCCCTCTCGTGCGCTGTCCGGTCATGCTGATTGTCGGCCGCGCTGATTCGCCCGTAATCGAACTCAATCGCAGCGCCGCGAACCGCATGACCTGCGAGACGCGCATTGACATCATCCCCGGCGCCACGCATCTGTTCGAGGAGCCGGGAGCGCTCGAGCAGGTGGCCGAACTGGCCCGGCGGTGGTTCACGCAGCACCTGCTGCCACATCGCGTTCCGGCAGCCTGATGAACTCACGCGAAAGGACTTGCCATGGCCCGCAAACAGGATGAACGAAATCGCGGACGTGATGAACTCGTCGATGAGAACGACGACCTGATCGAGCTTGCCTGCTATCCAGGCTGGGCGGACGTGGACATGTTCGCGCCCCGCCTCGAAGATGCTGGAATCCATTATGAAGCGAGGGAACTCGCCCGCAATCCGGACGACCATTCCGACGGCGTCGAGCCGCGAATCACGGTGCAGCTATTGGTCCCGAGGCGCGAGCTGCGCGCAGCGCGCGAAGTGCTGGAGGATTTCGAATCCCAGCGGGATGTCGCGGATTTTGAGATTCGCGCCCGGCCAGAACCCGAGGACATCGGCCGCGATGAGGACATGAACGAACCCCCCCAGCCGAAAATGAAGTTCTGACCCGAAAACCGTACCGGGTACAGTTTTTCATTTCCGCCACCCGTATCGCCACATGAAGGCGGGGGCCGCGCGCTCGTGCGGCTCGGCGAGCAGGAAGAGGTATCCGATGCCGGCTGGTTCGGCATCGTCGGTGCGACCGTTGTATTGCGTGGCTCCCCAGCGCGTGCCGATGGCCACCATCTCGAACGCGGTAAACTTCTGCGTCAGCCGGTCGAACTCCGCGAATCCAAGGATGCGGGTTTCGATCCCGCGCTCCTGCTGCGAAGGGTCGTTCATGTCATTGAAGCCATCCACAGACCACCGACCCGCAACGACGGCCCGAGTCCGACCTTCGATGCGCACCCGCACCACGTTGCCGTCGACTGAATCGACTACGGAGCGGATGGACGCTTGCTGCGCGTGATCGCTTTCGAAAGCCGGCACCTGGCCGCACACGTTGTCCACCAGGTTCAGGCAGACCACGCGGTTCGCCAGGTGCGCAGGCCAATCCCGGGATGATCCCGGCGTGTCATCCGCGGGAACGAGGGCGAGGGCTTCGTCGCGTGTGAACCAAAGCAGATCGCGATTGCGCGCATTCCGCCGCCAGTCGTTTTCCGGGCGCGGATCGATTTCGCGCGGCAGGTCCCGCGAATCCACCCGCAGCACAAGCCCATCCTCGGGGTAAAGGTGTTCCCATCGCCGTGTGGAAGTGACGGCACGGAGCGTGTCGTCATCGAGCCGGCGCTCCTCCTCCGAAAGCTCGCTCCACCGTGCCAGGGCGCGCTCGAGCATGTCGATGACCTGCTCGGCGCTGCGGGTGTTGATGGAGGCGAGCATGATGCCGCTGGCGGTTGTGGCATAGATCCCCTGCCGCGTGTTGGTCGGCTTGACGCGGCCCGCGTAGTGTCCCTGCTCGGCAACCTGCTGAAAGAGCCGGCACTCGGCATCTTCGCCGCGCTGCAGCCAGCCGACCTCGTCGGCCGCCGGAATGAATTGTTCCAACAGCTCAATCACTCGTTCGTTCGACCAGACAGACTGCCTGGTAATGACGCCATTGTTTCAGACACAGCCAAGCGGGTGGCCGTTCATGGCCCACAGGAGGATCGGCTTGCCATCGATCTGGGAGTCGCGCACAGCCTGCTGGAAAGTCTCGCGCCAGGGAATCGTCCGCCAGCACATTTCAGGTTCGGAGGGCCGCAGGTACTCGCGCCACGTCGCGAAGGTGGCATCGTCGAGGACTGGGCCAGAAGGATCCTGAAGTACGAATATCGAACCGTGAAGCGCGGTCGCGCACGCCAGAAGTGCCGGTGTGAGCATGGCATCGTTCCTTCCCGAAGGGGACTCAGCCATTCATCGTATCACGACGGCCGCCGGCTCCAATGGGAGGTTGCGGGATGGCGCCTCGAGACGGGTCGCGATTCGGGCCCGCTTCCAGCGCCACAATTCAATCTGCACAGCAGCGGCCAGCATCAGATAAAAGCCCGTGCCGACCCAGGCCAGCGTGGAAAGATGTGGAAGGATTGGCGTGAATCCGGCCATGGGGCTGCGGCCGCCGACCACTGTCTCGTGGAAAAAGAGCCCGGTCGCAAAGACGGCGGCCATGGGAGGAAACGGCAGCGAGATATAGCTGCCCGGCACCCAGGCCTCCTCGGCGGCGAAGATGATCATGCACGCGAAGGCGGGCAGCATCCAGAGCAGGAATGTGGCGACGAGGAAGATGCGCGGGCTGAACCGCTCGCGCACACCCTGAATGAAGAGCATGACCGCCGCGAAGAGAAGAAGTGGAGGAGCGCATGCCGCCGCGGAAGGCCAGCGCTCAAAGAACCAGCCGGCTTCGTCGGCCCGCAATACCAGGGCGGCGGCGGCGGCCGTGCTCAACCCGATCATCATGAACGTGACCGGCAGCGATGACGCGGCATCGCTGTTGTAGGGCACGCGCGGCAACGCGAGCTTGGCGGCGCGGCGAAGCCCCTTTTCAATGGTGTGGCGCGTGGGCGTCACCACATTGATCATGAGCAGACAGATCAGGCCGCTCACGACCAGGAACACGAACATCATCACCGTGAGAATCTGTACCGGCATGATACGGCTGGATCCATCGAATGCATCCGGCGCGCCCAGTCGCCAGAGCAAGGCGTCATAGACGGCGCGATCGGAAACGATCGGCCAGAGATTGCCTGTGAGGAACACCAGGACGCCCGCGTAAAAGAGGAGCGCGCTCAACTTGGCGAGCGGGTGACTGAACTCGTCCTTCCACTTTCGCCGAACAATGATGAACATCGTCGTCAGCAGGAATCCCTGGACCAGAAGCGTGTATGTCGTCGAGTGCAGGGGCACGTTGAAGAACGGCACATTCTTGTAGCGAAGCGCCATTTCAAGCGCCATGGGATCCTGGTAGCCGGCCGTGGTGGTGGAGACTTCTTCGTACACCATGCCCCAGAACGTGGGCAGCACGGTGAAGTACTCGAAGAAGCGCAGGCCCACGAGCTCAAGCCGCGGGAGTATGAGGTAGAGGACGACGACCATGCCCTGCGCCATCACCGCCGCCATGCGCGGGCGGCTGGAGGCCATGCCCGCCACCATGCCCGTCATGTGATACATCCACACTGAGGTGAAGAACACCAGGTAGAAGTGAGCGAGCTTGGCGACCGGGAAATCGCTCTTGATCACGGCGAAGACGACGAACGGCAAGGTCAACAGAAAGAGAAAATATTCCCGCACCGGCAGGCCGAACAGAAAGCCGATGATCTTCGCGCTCGCGGACATGGGAGACATGCGGTGGTAGTCGAGCAGGCGCTCTTCGCGCTCGCGCGACAAGCCCGAGGCCACCGCGCCGGTTCCCAGCAGCATCAGCAGAATCGACTGGATGATGATGATGGGGATGAACGTGGCTTTGGCGGCCTCTTCCTGGTTCAGGATTCCGCGATGGGTGGAGGTGAGGTACGTCATGAGGAACACGAAGGCCGTGACCGAGACGACGATGATTCCCCACGACAGCATGTGCTTGGTGCGCAGCCGCGCCCGCGCGCACTTCGCCCAGATGGGAAGCGGGTTGAGCCAGTCGGTCACGCGTGCGACGCCGCGCTCCATCACGACACCTCCTTGGCGCCCACGTGCAGGAGGATGTCCTCGACGCCCATGCGCCTCTCCGTGAACGACATCACGGGCAGGCCGGCGTTCACAAGGGAGCGAAGCAGTTGCACGATGTCCTGGTCTAATCCGGCGAATTCAAACTCGATCTGTGCGCCGCTTCGTTCGACATTGCTCACATGATCGAACTGCTCGATCATGCGGACTGCGGACTCACTGGTTTCGAGAAGGATTACCGTGATGCGCTTGCGACGGTTGAGGCGGCTGATGATGTCCTCGATCTTCCCGCTTTCAAGGAGCCGGCCTTTCTCCATGATGCCGATCGAGGTGCAGAATGTTGACAGCTCCGTGAGAATGTGAGAGGAGACAAGGATGGTCTTGCCGCGGGCGGCTTCCTTCTTCAGCAGCTCGCGCAGGTCGATGCGCGCCAGGGGGTCGAGCCCGCTGGCTGGCTCATCCAGCAGCAGAACCTGAGGGTCCGGCAGGAGAGTCTTGGCCAGCACCAGCCGCTGCTTCATTCCGGTCGAGAGCGTTCCGGCCAGCACCGAACGCTTGCTGGTCAGCCCGACCTGTTCGATGAGCTCGTCAACGCGGCGGCGGCGGTCACGGCGGTCCACGAAGTATGCCCCCGCGAAGAGGTCGAGGAACTCCCAGCAGCGCAAATCGCCATAGACCGGCGGGTTGTCGGGCATGTAGCCGAGGATCTGATGAGCGGCGCCAGGATCTTCCGCGATGTCGATGCCGGCGATGCGCACATCGCCATAGGTGGGCTGCTGGAGCGTAGCCATGACCCGGATGGTGCTGGTCTTGCCGGCCCCGTTTGGTCCAATCAGGCCAAAGACCTCCCCAGCGCCGATCGTCAGCGTGAGGTCTTCCACAGCGGTAACGCCGTCGTAATCGACGCGAAGGTCCGTGGCTTGGATCATCCCGGCTCCTGGGGTTGGTCGGGGGCAATAGTACCCCTTGTTCGGAAATGGCAGGCTGCCGGTTCAGCGCAGTGACCCGCTCGCGCGTTGTCCCGGGGCAGAAACCCCAATCTCTACGGGTCGATTCCCAGCCTCGCCGATAGATCAGGACCATGCTTCGGGCGGGACACGGGCTCATTCTGGTGGTGCTGGCGCTGCTGATGTTCGGCGTGGTGATGATCAACTCAGCCGGGCTCAGTGTAAGTGCGGAAGACGGCATCACGCTGCAGCGAGTTCTGACCAGCCGCTCCACCCTGTATGCCGCGGTTGCGGTCGCGGCGCTGCTGGTGGCATCGCGGATTCCCGTGGACCAGATGTACACGGCCCGGGGCGTTCACTCGCCCATCCCGTGGATCGTCCTGGGCATGTTCATCCTGATGGCCCTCGTGCACGTGCCTGGCCTGGCACGAGAGGTGAATGGGTCGGCACGATGGCTTTCGATCGGCGGCTTGAGCATTCAGCCGAGCGAAGCGGCGAAGTGGGGAATGATCATCGTGCTCGCTTGGTATGGCGCGCGGCATGCCGGCGAGATGCACAGATTGATGGTTGGGTTCTTTCCCACCCTCTGGTTCGTCGGCGCCGTGTGTGTGCTGATCGCGCTGGAAGACCTGGGAACCGCGGTGTTGATTGGCGCCGTCGCGATGTTGATTCTTCTTGCCTCCGGTGTTCGCCTCTGGCAGGCGCTGCTGGCGGCGCCGGCAGGCGTGGCGTTCTTTGCGGCGATGGTGATTCAGAGCCCGTATCGACTTCAGCGATTGATGGCGTATCTCGACCCGTATCAGGATCCCCAGGGGATCGGATATCACATCATCCAATCGATGTCTGCCGTGGCGGGTGGCGGAATCGCCGGGCGCGGGCTCGGCAACGGAGTGCGCAAGTTCGGCTACTTGCCGGAAGACACGACCGACTTCATCTTCGCCATCATCTGCGAGGAGCTGGGCGTGTTCGGGGCGGCGTTCGTGCTGTTTCTCTACGCGGCGCTTCTGCTTTCCGCGTTCCTTGTCGTGCGCCGGCAGGCCCACCCGTTCCTGCGGCTGCTGGGAACAGGTGTCATGCTGACGATCGGACTGCAGGCGGCGATCAACATCGCTGTGGTTTCGGGCGTCGCTCCGACAAAGGGAATCGCGCTGCCGCTTCTCAGCCATGGCGGGACAGGGTGGGTGCTGACCGCCTTCTCGATCGGGCTGCTGGTTTCGATGGATCGCGCGCAGAATCGGCGCGACGTCGCGGCACCGGCATGTCTGACGAACGAAGTTCGGATCGAGTCCATTCCCGCCACGGCGGCGCCGGCATGACACGCCTCGCGGTCAAAGCGTTGCCGCCGTACACTCGCGTTCGCGCGATGCCAACCCATTCTCGCAAGTCCCCAGTTGCCGATGCGGCCGTCGAGACCGCGACCGTGCTTTTCGCGGGAGGAGGGACCGGCGGCCACATCAGTCCCGGGCTCGCCATCGCGGAAGCCCTGGCCGACATGCGGCCCGATCTGGGTCGGGTCTTCGCCTGCTCGCATCGCGACATCGATCGAACCATGCTCGAAAGCGCCGGCGAGCGGTGCATTCCTCTGGCGGCGATGCCCTTCGGGCGGAGCCCGGCGCAGATTCTGCGCTTCCTTCGCGGCTGGAGGCGTGCGATGGCGCAGACCATCGACATCATCGATGCGAACGATGTGCGGGTGGTCATCGCGCTGGGCGGGTTCGTTTCTGCGCCGGCTGTCGCCGCGGCCCGAAGACGGGACGTCCCGCGCGTGCTCCTCAACCTCGATGCCGTGCCTGGCAAGGCCAATCGGTACATTGGTCGCCAGGGAACCGAGATCCTGACCGCGTGCGAGATCACGGCGGTGTCCGCGCGATTCAAAAGCTCGCGCGTCGCCATGCCGCTTCGCCGCTCGACTCTTGCGTGCTCTTACGGCGACCCGCAGCACTGCCGGGCGGCGCTGGGCCTCGACCCCCGCCTCCCCACCATGCTGATCACCGGGGCATCGCAGGGGTCGCAGAGCATCAACGACCTGATCCAGGCAATTGTCGAGCACCATTCTGATTGGCTGATTGGTTGGCAAGTTCATCATCTCACCGGTCGTGGACGAGAGGGCGAGCTTGCATCGGTCTATCGCGAGGCCGGAATCCCGGCACTGGTCGAGCCCTTTCGCCATGAGATGGGCCTGGCATGGGGAGCGGCAGACCTGGCGATATCTCGCGCGGGCGCCAACTCAGTGGCGGAGATCGCCGCCAATGCCGTGCCCGCCATCTTCTTCCCCTACCCCCATCACGCCGATCGCCACCAGTATCACAACGCGCTGCCGCTGGTCGAAGCGGGCGGCGCCGTGGTCTGCGAGGACCATGTCGATGCCGGTCGAAACCTGCGCGAACACGGGGAAATCCTGCGGCGAGCACTTCAGAATCACCACATGCTGGACACGATGCGACAGGCTCTTGCGGCACGCCGTCCTGACAACGGGGCAAAGTTGGTGGCGGCCCGTCTCATCGCCATGATCGAGTGATCCGGGGATCTGCAACCAGGAAGCTGTCAATCCGGGCAGACTGAAAGACGTGTTCGGGGTGGTCTGAGCGAACCAGGTTTTTCCCCCCTTGATCACGCACCATTGTGATACGATTGGTTCATGGCTGTCAGGGAAGACATGCTCAGCGCGCTCTGTGGGGGAGAGATCACGCACGTCGTCATTCTTCATCTTCCCGGGCGCACTGTGCCTCAGGAGATTGAATCGACGGTGCGACCCCTGTGTCATTCGTGCCCGCGTTTCTCGCAGCCCCTCGAAGCCTTTGCGGAGATCGCCTTGCACGATCGACTGGATTCGACGCGCAGCGCCTGGGGCCTGGCGACGCCGGGAATCACCTGCCTTGTGATCGTCGAAATGGCGAGCATCGTCGGAGGAGATGAACTGCTGAGCGCTCTGGCTCGGTATTTCGGGAAGGTGGCCGTGGTGTCGTTTGATGGCGCTGCGCGCCAGACGTGGCGGCTTGTTTCCAACTCCGAGGGACCGCCGCGCACTGGTTCGAATCATCCGTTTCGGCGGCAGGAGGCGTTGCGAGCCGGCACTCCCGCCGCTGAGTTGGCCCGCCGCGGGCCGACTCCCCCGCCCTCGCTCCGCCTTGTCGATCATCGACCGGCCAATGAAGGCTCCAGCTTTGTGAACAAAGGAGATGGCCGGGATCCCGAAAGGAGCGCGGGCGCCCGCGCTCGTGATGTGGACAATGAGACTCAGGACGTGGCCGAAATCGACGGCACGGCGCACGACGTCGAAAACGATCCCGTTCCGAGCGTCACGCGCGACGAAATCGCGATGCTCCTTCGCGGCGACGCGGAAGATGACGACCGCGCGCCCGAAGCCCGCCGGGAGGCCGTGCCGTGACCATTGCCGCGGGCACATCGAGAGCGCCGCGGAGTCGCATCCTCGCCATCGGCGAGCAGTCGATGCTCGACAGTTCAGACCTCGATTCGCGCACCGTCGAGATCGTGGCAAACATGTATGAAGCGATCGGCGAGATCGCCTCGAGCAGCGCGAGCGAGCCGATCGAGATGATCGTGATTGATGAGCGCGCTGCAGGCCACCCCCTCGAAGTCATCGCGGATTCCATTCATCGCCTCGACCCGGGTGTGCTCGTCTATCTCGTGGTCCAAAATGATGTCGACGGCAGTGCGCGGCAACGGGCACTGTCCGCCCGATTTGACGGGGTTTTGGATGCGCCGTTTTCGCCGGCATCAGCGGAGCCTGGACAGGCGCCTGACGTGCGCCGGGCGCCAGTTGAGGATGAAGACGAGAAGGCTGTGGCTGCCGCCATCGAGGTGGACCGCGAGTTCGAGACGGCGCGCGATGATGTCGCCGAGAGCCAGATGCACCCAGGCCCGCGCGCCATGCCCGCCGCGGCAGAGATCGTGGCGCGAGCGACCGCCACCGCTCAATCGGGCTCGCTGGGCGACATCGACATCGTCGAAGCGATTTTGGATGATCCTGAAAAGGGAATTGGCACCGCTCTCGCGCTGATCGCTCAGGAAACAGGCTGGACCGGGACTCGATTCAGGCGCGCCGGAGAAGCGTCCGAGGAACGACCCGGCAGCGAATCGGCGCCGGTCGTGCTTCGCGGTGTCACATATGGCGTTCTCGCGGCGGACGATGCCTCGCGTCGCGCGCTCGAGCCGTGGGCTTCGTGGCTGGCGCGCTGGGCGGCCCTCGCGGCGGCGCAACGCGAGCTGTACCAGACGGCGCGCTGCGACGCCCTGACCGGCGCGTGGAACCGTCGGTACTTCAACGAGTTTCTCCCGCGCGTACTCGAGGAGGCAAGGCAGAAGCGGCGCCAGATTCCGCTGATGGTCTTCGATGTTGACAATCTCAAGGTCTTCAACGACCGCCACGGCCACGAGGCGGGCGACACCGTCCTGCGCGAAACCGTGCGTCTCCTGCGATCAATCATTCGAAAAGGCGATCAGGTCTTTCGAATTGGCGGCGATGAGTTCGTCGTGGTGTTCGCCGATCCGGATCCACCGCGCAAGCCTGGCTCGGGCGTGATCGAATCGGTCGAGACGATCGCAAGGCGATTCCAGACCGAAATCTGCCTGATGAAGTTCCCGAAGCTTGGGCCCGAAGCGCCCGGAACTCTGAGCATCTCCGCCGGCCTTGCAACCTATCCATGGGACGGCACCGACGCCGAAACACTGCTGCGCGTGGCGGACCAGCTCGCGCTCGACTCGAAGCGCGGCGGCAAGAACGCGCTGACGATCGGGCCGGGCGCCGCGGCAATGTGCGACAAGACCGAGCCGCTCGATGAATGATCGATCGAACCAACACACGAGGTAATTCTTCGCGCCGTGGATCAAGCGCGCACACTCATTCTTTCCGATCTGCACCTGGGCCGGCGGCGGCACGGGGCGCGGTCGGCCGACCTGTTCGCAACCCTGTGGCGCGGGTTCGACCGCGTGATCTTCAACGGCGACGTGGCGGAGATTCATCACCCCCGCCATCGCACGACCGCCGCACGTGAAGTGATGCGGCTGCTGGACCTCTGCGAGCGGGACGGCGTTGAAGCGATCATCCTCTCCGGCAATCACGACCCCTTCATCAGCGATCACAGGCGAATCTCTCTTGCGGGCGGCGAGATCTTCATCACGCATGGCGATGTGTTTCACCCTGCCGTAGCTCCCTGGAGCCCGGCAGCGCCGCAGATGGAGGAGGAAAATGAGCGCGCTTTTCGCGCGCTGCGGAGTGAATCCTCCTCGGCCCTGGAAGCCCGCCTCGAAGCATCACAACATGCTTCCCACATCGAATGGATCGAGCTGGAAAAGCAGTCTCGACGCTCCAGTGTGCGAGGAATGCTGGTGCGGCCCTGGGCGATCCTCGAAGTCCTCTGGTATTGGCACCGCTTCCCTGACATCGTCGCTCGCTTCGCAGTTGAGCATCACATTGAGGCATCGTTCATCATCTGCGGTCACACGCACCGGCCGGGTGTGTGGGAACGCAGCGGGCGAACGATCATCAACACCGGCAGCTTCGGCTTTCCCGGCCGGCCGCTGGGCGTCACCGTCGTCGACGACTCGCTGGACGTGTGGAAGATTGAGTCGAGCAAAACCGGCTACACCCTTTCATCGAAACCGCTGCATTCGTTTCCGCTGGATGAAGCAGCGCGCGTTCGGCGGGAGAGCTCGGCATTGAACGTGCGCGAAGACGAGGGCCGGCCCAGCGCGGCGGCAATGTGAGCGCCGGCCCGGTGAAGCGCATCCAGATTGATGCCGGTATCAATCCCCATGCGTTCGCAGAGGTACACGAGATCATCCGTGGCAAGGTTGCCGGCAGCGCCCGGCGCAAACGGGCACCCGCCAAGCCCACCGCAGGACGCATCGAAGCTGCGGACTCCCAATTGCATGGCACGGTAGGCGCACGCCAGCGCCCCGCCGCGCGTATCGTGCAGATGAAGCGTTGTCGACGCGGGAAGCAACAGGTCGGCGAGACCGTCGTAGAGGCGATCGATATCCGTCGGCGCCGCAACCCCGATCGTCTCGCCGAGATCGATCTCGTCGGAACCCAGATCAAGCAGTCGCGCGGCGAGGTCTCGCACGCGCTGCGGCGGAGTCGGCCCTTCATACGGACACTGCACCGCGCAACTGATGTACGCCCGCACGGGAAGATGGACCTCCTTCGCGCGACGGACGACGGGCTGGAATCGCTGGAGCGATTCGGCAATTGTCGCGTTGATGTTTCGGCGGGAGAACGATTCGCTGGCCGCGGTGAAGATCGCAACCTTCTGAACGCGGGCCGCGACCGCCGCCTCCAGGCCGCGCTCGTTGGGGACAAGCGCGGAATACACGATCCCCCTGGCCCGATTCATCGTCGCGAACACTTCTCCCGCATCCGCAAGTTGCGGAATGGAATCGGCGCGCACGAAGCTCGACACCTCGATCTCCATCACGCCGCACGCGCTCAGGAGTTCGACAAATCGCACCTTGTCGCCGGTCGCGACGATCGTCCCTTCGTTCTGGAGGCCGTCGCGCGGCCCGACTTCGGTGATGCGGATGGAATCGGGGAGTTGCATTCGCTTTCACTTTACTCCGGCCAGAAGCGAAGCTGGTGAACGGCGGCGCGGGCCTGGGCGCCTTCGGCGTTGACGACGACCTCGGTCCCGGTCTCCGCGTGTTTCGAACGAATCATCGCGAAGGCGATGGGGGCTGCGCCGAGCATGGGGCTGAGTGTGCTCGATGTGATGACTCCGATCTGGTCGCCTGGAGATCCTTCGCGCGACTCAAAGACCTGCGCCCCTGCGACTGGAAGACGATCATCTTCAACGCGCAGGCCGACGAGGACCTGCTTGGGCTTGCCCAGGTGGTGCATGCGGGCCACAACTTCCTGGCCAAGATAACATCCCTTCGTGAACGATACCCGATCGTCGAGAACGCCGGTTTCATGCGGCAGGTTGGTCGGGCCGAAATCAATGTTATTGAGGGGCGTCCCCGCCTCAATGCGCGCGATGTTGTATGCGAGCCAGCCGACAGGACGAATGCGCCGTTTGCCTTCGCTCAGGGCCTGATCAGTTTCGAGCAGGCCGCGCCAGACGGTTTCCACATGTGCGCGGGAAACGAACAATTCGAACCCGACCTCGCCGGTTTCGTCATTCCGCGCACAGAGCGCTTCGCATGCGCCGATCTTTACGTCGAGCGCCTGGCCGGGCGCGAAAAGAACCGGCGCGGATGATCCAGTCGCGGCTCCCATGACCTCCGCAGCGCGCCGGCCGTGGAGCGCGATTCGATGGAGCTCGTTCGCGGGCGCGATCTCCACATCCTCGGTGAAGATGAACGCGCTCAGCGCCTCCACTGTGGAATCGAGCTGGTGGCGATCGAGGTCGAGCAGTGTTTCCTGCTCGCGTTCGACGATGACCAGATCGGCATCGATCCTGCCCCTTCGGTTGAGCCAGAAGCTGCGGCGAACGCTGCCCGGCACAACATCCTTCAAATCCTGCGTGAGAAGTCGGTTGAGGAATTCGCGTCGATCGGCGCCGCGAACGCGGATGACGCCGCGCTGCGGGCGGTCGAGGATGCCGGCGCCGCGGCGGATGGCGGCGTACTCGGCCTCCACCGGGCCGAAGGTGGCGACGATTTCGACGGATTTCTCGTCGCCTTCTTGATTCGGATTCGGTGAGGAAGGCCCGTAGGGCAAATACTCGATTTCGAAGGGTCCCTCGCCGTCCAGCTCTCCCCCACTTTTCGCTCTGGGCGCGCTCCACGCCGCGCGGAGCGAGGCCGCGTATTCCTCGTGGAGGTTGCGTAAGGGCGAGGATTCGAGCATGATCTGCATCTTTCTCCGAGGCGACATGGTAGGAGATGCCGATCGCGCGAGCGGAGAGCGTTGAACCGGATCTTCGTCTCGAACTCCTCAGATCCGGCGTCTGGACAGGTCATTTCTCGACAACAGGAATCGTGATGAACATCGATCTGCTTCGTCGTCTTTGCGAGACACCGGGCGTACCGGGGCGCGAGGAACGCGTGCGCGCGCTCATCCAGAAGGAAGTAAAAGGTCTGTTCGACTCCATTGAGACCGATGCGATGGGGTCGCTCATCTGCCGGCGGAAGGCGACGGGAAAGTCGCGCAGCGCGCCCACGCGCATCATGATCGCGGCCCACATGGACGAGATCGGCCTCTTCGTGCGACACATCGATGAGAAGGGATTCATCTGGGTGAACCCCGCGGGCGGGTTCGACACGCGCAACCTGTTCTCGCGGCGAGTGCTAGTGTGCACGGAGGATGGCGACTTCGTCGGCATCATGAACCCGGGTGGGCGGCCCATTCACATCTCCAAGGAGGAGGAGCGCAAGAAGGTTCCCGACATCAACGAATTTTTCATCGATCTGGGAATGGATGCAGTCAAGGTGCAGAAGCGGGTGAAGATCGGCGACTACGTGGTCATGCACGAGCCGTTTCTGGATCAGCCGCAGACGGTCGTGAGCAAGGCGCTGGACAACCGGATGGCGTGCTTCGTGGCGATCGAGGCGATGCTAAAACTGCTCAAGGGGAAAGGCGACAGGGCGAAGCACGCCGCGGAGATTGTGGTGGTGTTCACCGTGCAGGAGGAGGTCGGTTTGCGCGGGGCGCAGACCAGCGCCAACGCGGTGGAGGCGGACCTGGGGATCGGCCTCGATGTCACACTTTCGTGCGATACGCCGGGCGTGCCCGACAACGAGCGCGTGACGAAGCACGGCGACGGGGTGGGCATCATGTGGCAGGATTCATCGATGATCGCCGACTACGAGCTTTCACGCGAGCTCGTCGCGATCGCGGAGAAGCAGAAGATCAGGTATCAGCGGTGCATTCTGCCGCGGGGCGGGCAGGATGGCGCGATGATCCAGCGCGCGGGTAAGGGCGCGAAGACCGCGGCGATCGTGGTGGGCACGCGCTATATCCACACAGTGACCGAGTCGGTGCACAAGGAGGACCTCCGGGCGGCGATCGACCTGCTGGCGGCGTGGATGGGGCAGGTGAAGTGAATCTGTGAATCGCACGTGGACATCCAAAGCCCACGGATTGCAATCCGTGGGCTTTCGCGTCCGAAATTACTTCCGCTGGCTTCGCGCCCAGGAATCGCGCAAACCCACTGTGCGGTCGAAGACAAGGCGGTCCTTGGTCGAATCGGGATCGACGCAGAAGTAACCGAGGCGCTCGAACTGGACTCGCGCCCCCGGCGCGATGCTCGCAAGCGCCGGCTCGACGGGCGCTTCGATCACTTTGAGCGATTCGGGGTTGAGGTCTTCGCGCCAGTCGCGCTCCTCGCCGGGCTTCTCGACCTTGAAGAGACGGTCGTAGAGGCGAACCTCCGCGCGCAGCGCATGTTGCGCGGACACCCAGTGGAGCGTTCCCTTCACCTTTCGGCCATCGGGCGCATCGCCGCCTTTTGTCGCGGGGTCGTAGGTGGCGCGGATTTCGACGACCTCACCGCGATCGTTCTTCACGATGTTCGTGCACGTGATGAAGTAGGCCCAGCGCAGCCGAACTTCCCTTCCGGGCGCCAGCCGAAAGAACTTCGGCGGCGGAACCTCAGCAAAATCCTCCCGCTCGATATGAATCTCCCGGCCGAAGGGGACCTTCCGTTTGCCCGCGGCGGGATCTTCGGGGTTGTTCACGGCATCGAGCTCTTCGCTCTGTCCATTGGGATAATTCTCGATGACGACCTTGATGGGATCGAGCACCGCCATGTAGCGCGGCGCGATCTTGTTGAGGTGCTCGCGCACGGAGTTTTCGAGGAAGGCGACATCGGTGAGCGATTTGTACTTCGTGACCCCCACGCGGGCGCACATGTCGCGGATGGCCTGCGGCGTGTAGCCACGGCGGCGCATGCCGCAGATCGTGGGCATGCGCGGATCATCCCAGCCGCGCACGTGGCCTTCGTTGACGAGTTCGAGCAGCCGCCTCTTGCTCATCACCGTGTAGGTGAGATTCAGCCGGGCGAACTCGTACTGCCGCGGGCGGTGTGTGCGGCGGCTGCCGACACCTCGATCGGGGAGCGCGGCCGTCCCGGCCGCAGCATTTTCGCGGGCGGGACTCTCGCGGGCGGGACGCCCGCGCTCCCCGAATGGTGCGGATGGCGCCTCGCCGAGTTCGATGAGCGTGTCCACGAACCAGTCGTAGAGGGGGCGATGGTCTTCGAATTCGAGCGTGCAGATCGAGTGCGTAATGCCTTCGATCCAGTCGCTTTCGCCGTGGGCCCAGTCGTACATGGGATAGATGCACCACGTGTCGCCCGTGCGGGGGTGGTGGGCGTGCAGGATGCGGTACATCACGGGATCGCGCAGGTTGAAATTAGGCGAGGCCATGTCGATCTTGGCGCGGAGGGTGCGCGCGCCATCGGGGAAGTCGCCTTTCTTCATGCGCTCGAAGAGGTCGAGGTTCTCTTCGATGGAGCGGTTGCGGAACGGGCTTTCTTTCCCGGGAGCCGTCAACGTGCCGCGGCTGGCGCGCACTTCCTCGGCCGTCATGTCGCAGACGAACGCCTTGCCGGCGCGGATGAAGGCGAGGGCCCATTCGTACAACTGCTCGAAGTAGTCCGAGGCGTAGTACTCGTGCTCGCCCCAGTCGAAGCCGAGCCAGCGGATGTCCTCCTTGATGGCGTCGATGTACTTCTGCTCTTCCTTGGTGGGGTTGGTGTCGTCGTAGCGCAGGTGACATCGGCCGCCAAACTCCTGCGCGATGCCGAAGTTGAGAGAAATGGACTTGGCATGGCCGACGTGGAGGAAGCCGTTGGGCTCGGGCGGGAAGCGCGTGACGATCTGGCCGCCGTGCGTGCAGCGCGCGACATCCTCGACGACGATGGCGCGAATGAAGTCGAGGGGCTTGTCGGTTTCCGTGGTCATGCAACTCAACTCTCAAACGAGGCGCGACGCAAGGGTCGCCAAAACTCGCCTCGACATGCGCGTCCATTCTCGCGGTTTCGGTCGATCCATCCGTCCGCAGGCCTCGAATCGGCCGCACATAGTACGCGCGACTACGCCCGGCGCCGATCCCTCCATCGGCAGCGCCGGCTTCCATGCTTCATCGAAACACATCCCGCCCCGGCGTCTGACCGCTGTATTCCACGAAGGTGATGTGGTCGATCTTCCATGTGCCGTCGGGCTGGCGAACGACTTCCAGCACCCACGAGGATGGAATCGGATAGGGAAACTGCTCGAGGCGCGTGATCACCCGCAGATGGACCACCGCCCGATCGCCCGCGATCGAATAGGACCGCAACGAAGCAACATGATTGTCCGCGATCGAATAGCGGCCGCGCAACTGCTCCAGAGATCGCTGGATGAAGTCGATGGATTCGCCCGGATTCCGGGGGCTTGCGAACGACATGGTCGCGTCGTTCGAGAACCTGGCGCGTGCGGCCTGGACATCTCCCGCGACAGCGTCATCAACCAGCGCGAGCGTGACAGACCTGGCGCGCTCACTCGAGGTTGTGACGAGGCCCGCGACGATGAAGAGCGCCACCGCGAGTCCAACACAGATGAGAGAGGACTCAGCCAATCCGCGGCGCCCGCCGCTGCGACGCCATGCAACTGCAAGGAGGAGTGCCGTGATCACAAGCGCAAAGGCGCCCGGCCATGGATTCTCGAACACATATCGCGTGGTGATGCTGACCGAGGGCGCGTGCGGCATGCGATCCATCCTCCTGCCCCATCAGGTCTCCGCAACGGCGTCGATTGCGGTTGCATGCAGTCGCAGAGAGGAATCGATCCTCGTATGATCGGCGCGCGCGAAGAGGCGTGGGAGGATCGTTATGGTCGAAGGTGATGATCGCAGCGGCCCTCCCCGGCATATCGCGGTCGTCACCAGTACGCGCGAGGATTTCACTCTGTTGCGGCCTGAAGCTGGATGAGGATCGCGCGTTGCTGGCGCGGGAATTCCTGCGCGATCATCAGGAGCGCTTTGCGGCATTCGTCGAGCGCGGGAAGCCGATCGAAGCGGAATTCAACAGGAAGATCGAAGAGATGACGTTTGCATCGCCCGAGCGATACCGGGCCGAGATCGAGCGCGAGGAAGCCCTGGCGCCGCTGGCGGATGAGCAGGCCGCGTTTGATGAGGAACTTCTCGACACCTGGGCCGCGCTAGTGCCCGAGGAGCAGGCGGAGCAGTGGCAGGCGTTCCGCCAGCAGGTGACGCGCTGGCGCTGGCTGGCGCGGGGATCGAGATTCGCCGAGGAATCCATCGACCTGATCGCAATCGTCGAATCGCTGGAGCTTGAGGCCGCGGCCATCGTCGATGGGCCGGTGTTCGAGCAGGCGCTGCGAAATTATGGCGACGCCATGGATGCGGCTGTACTCGAGCGCCGCAAGCATTTGGTCTGGTTCAGCCGCAACATGCGCCGGCACCAGGCGGAGCGGATGATGATCAAAGCTGATGGCAGCATGTACATGGGCGATTATCCCAGCGATGAAGCCCGGAAGCGCGACCAGGAGCGGCAGCACGATCGCCTGCAGTCCCACGAGCGGGTCCTCGCAATCAACCGGCAGTATCGCGATTCGCTGGCCAATCTGATTGCCCCCGCGCGCCGGCCCGACTTCACGGAAGCGTGGCAGGACCGGCTGTTCGCCAAGGTATGGAGCGAGGGCGGAACGAGCTTCAACAAACCCGGCTCCGCCTTGCTCCAGAAGTTCGAATCGGAGCGCGATTCGCTTGAAGAGCATCAGCGAATTCAGTTGGACATGATTCACTCCTGGCACCAAACCGCGCGCCGGCCGCTGCTTGAGCACCTTGTGGAGATGCACGACTTGAGGTCTGGTTCCGGGCATGTTCCACTTCAACCACTCGAGCGACAGAAGCTCGAAGCGGATTATCACGCCGCCTATGACGCCCTGTCCAAACACGAAAACGCCTTGGCAGACCGGCTGTGGGCGATTCTCACGCCCGAGCAGAAGGCCACGTGGGAGCGCCCACCGGCAGCGCGAATGCGCGATCCCGAGACAGGCATGCTCATCGAGGTCGAGAGCGACTGAAGTCGCCGCACGTTCGTGCCGATGTCCCCGATACGTCCGCATAACCTCGCGGACAACCAGGGGACGCGTCCATGACAACGGCCACCTCGCCCGCGCTGGAAAGGAGCAGGATCGTCACATCGACGATCGAATCGCTCAGCCACATCGCCACTCTGCCCGAGGTGACGCTGCGGATCATCGAGCTGGTGGAAAGCTCGAAATCGACGGCACAGGACCTTCATCGCGTGATCTCCTGCGATCCCGCGATGACCAGCCGCATCCTCAAGGTGGTCAACAGCGCGTTCTACGGCCTGCCGCGCCAGATCGGGTCGATCAACCGGGCCGTGGTGCTGCTTGGCCTCAACGCGGTGAAGAACATCGCCATCGCGGCATCGCTCGCCAAGCTCTTCCGAGGCGGCGAACTCGGCCCGCACTTTTCCGCGCGATCGCTTTGGACCCACTCGCTCGCAACCGCTGCTGCCAGCCGCCTCCTTGCGGACCGATTGCAACTGCGGATGAGTGATGAGGCGTTTCTGGCGGGACTCATTCATGACATCGGGATCATGGTCGAATTGCAGAGCAACCGCCACAAGCTCGCCGAGGTGTTTGATCGGATGGAGTTTGACGCCGATGGCGCGCCGCGGACAGACATGCTGGAGGTCGAGAGGCTTGTGTTCGGCGCGGACCACCAGGCGTTCGGGCAGGCCCTTTGCGAGGCGTGGAAGTTCCCCAGGAGTCTTGGATTTGTCGCTGGCGGCCATCACGACCCCCTCGAAGTCCCCGAACACGACCGCACGCTCACGTGGGTGGTGCATGTAGCGGACCGGCTGGTGGCGCGGGCCGGCTTCGGGTTCGGCGGCGACCTGCTCTCGCGCGCGCCCGACCCCGAGTCGCTGCGCGCGCTCGGTCTGAGGAATGACGTGGTGGAAGGGATCGCCGCCGATCTTCCTCGCGCGGTGACGAGTGTCGAGGCGACCTTCAGCGCTGCCGCGAGCTGAATTGATTCCTGGAATCGGAGATCCCTCCATCTCAGGTGCAAAGCCCATGCCGTGCACGGCATGGGCTTTGCACTTGGACGATGAGTCCTGAACACAGCGTGTCGCTCCATTGATGTTCTGGACTTGCCGCGATTCCTCCATGTATGATGTGGCCACATGGAAGGCAACACCATTCAGGTGAATTTCGGGAAGCCGATGCCGCTCTTCCCGCTGCCCAACGTTGTGATGCTGCCGCACGGCATCCAGCACCTGCACATCTTTGAGCGCCGCTACCGCCAGATGATTCAGCACGCGCTCGACCAGGCAGGGCAATTCGCGATTGCGGCCATCGCGGGGGACGACCCCGAGAGTGATGTGGAAGATGATTCGCCCGAGCTGCGCTCGGCCGTCTGCGTCACCCAGGTGATGCAGCATCATCGCTTTCCCGACGGGCGTTACAACGTCATCGTGCTGGGCATCTGTCGCGCCCAGATCGCTCAGATTGACGAACCGGAGGGTGACCGGCTGTACCGGCTTGCCAAGCTGCGCCTGCTCGATCGCGCGGACAGCATCGAGGCGGATCTTTCCGACGAGCGCGCGGAATTGCGCCACCTGCTCAACTCGCCCCGGCTGCAAACGCTCCGCGGCGTGACCAAGGTGCGGCAGCTCCTTGAGCGCGAGGATGTGCCCACCAACGCCTTGATCGAACTGGTGGGTTCCGCACTGCTGGAGGATCCGGAGGTGCGCTATGCTCTGCTGGCCGAGCCCGCGCCGCAGCGCCGCGCGGCGATCATCCAGCGCGAGCTGCGCTCCATGGATGCCGTCATCCGCGCGGCGCAATGGCAGATGAACGCGGGCTGGCCCAAGGGGATGAGCTGGAACTAAGCGGTCTTCTGTAAATTTGTTTCGGCAGGAAGAGATTGAGTCGATGAATGAACGACGCTCATCAGGACGTTGGATGAAAGGATTCGTCCATGTCACAAATCT